>LXNI01000467.1_pt1 | contig 46106 bp, 38 predicted proteins | sample 809091 | NCBI WGS metagenome assembly LXNI01 (sample SAMN04870527, study PRJNA318959) | sponge metagenome | biome: 01000161; feature: marine sponge reef; material: water | host: Sarcotragus foetidus | place: Greece: Milos, Mediterranean Sea | collected 2013-05-29 | depth 5-7 m
AGCAGGTCCCAAGGGTATGGCTGTTCGCCATTTAAAGTGGTACGCGAGCTGGGTTTAGAACGTCGTGAGACAGTTCGGTCCCTATCTGCCGTGGGCGTTGGAAACTTGAGGGGAGCTTCTCCTAGTACGAGAGGACCGGAGTGGACGTACCTCTGGTGTTCCGGTTGTCACGCCAGTGGCATTGCCGGGTAGCTATGTACGGAAGGGATAACCGCTGAAAGCATCTAAGCGGGAAGCCCACCCCAAGATTAGGTTTCCCGGATCTTCGGATCCCTGAAGGGCCCTTGGAGACTACAAGGTTGATAGGCTGGGTGTGGAAGCGCGGCAACGCGTGAAGCTAACCAGTACTAATTGCCCGTGCGGCTTAAACAACGTCACACCGAAGCATTCCCACGTTCATTGCAATGCATGGAACAATTCTGGGCGCGTCCCCGATGAAGGGACGCGCCACCTTTTTCGCCTGGTGGCAATAGCGGACGGGTCCCACCCGATTCCATTCCGAACTCGGAAGTGAAAACGTCCAGCGCCGATGGTAGTTCGGGGTCTCCCCGCGCGAGAGTAGGTCACCGCCAGGCATTTCGTCCAGGCCGCCCCGGCGCAGAAGCTCCGGGGCGGTTTTTTTGTGCGCCCGCTGTGTCCCCCTTATGATCCACCGGAAGCAGGCCGGGGCCTGCCATTGGAGCTGATCATGCGTATTCCGATATCCGCCGCTCTGTTTCTTGCTCTTGCACTGCCCGTTCAGGCGCAAACCTTCGGCAGGGGGGAACTGGAAAACCACCTTGCGCTGATGATGGAGTGGTGGCCGGGCGAGTACGACAATCACGAACAGATTGTCCGTCAATCCGGCGGAGGACTTTCGGCCCCTGTCTACGAGCCTGTTTTCCGCATTCATTCCCATTACGTACGCCTGGACCTGTCGGAGCTGGGCGAATACGTTCTGTATGTTGAGGAATACCTCAACAACGACCCCTCCAACATTTCCCGCATCCGCGTTTATTCGCTCTCCGTCGATGAGGAAGAACAGGCGGTACGGGTCAAACTCCACGCTTTCAGGGATGGCCATGACCACATGATCGGCGCCCGGCTCGATCCGGACCGGCTGGCGGCCATCGAAGCGGACGATTTGCGCCCGTTCTCGGACGCCTGCGATGTTTTCCTGCGCTTCGAGGGCGGCCAGTTCTCAGGCGGCATGAAACGGGAATCCTGCGGCGACGAGTCCTGGTTCGAGTACCAGGTGGTGCTTGGCCAAAATCATTACTGGACCCGCGACCGGTTGATCAGCCGGGAAACGGGTGAGGTGACCTGGAACGAGACAAAGGGCGCCCGATATGACTGGATTCAAGCCACCAGGGCCCGCTGGTTCATCTGCACGGTCAATTGCAACCTGGACGGCGACATGCTCAATACGGAATTCCTCACCGAAATCGAACTGCACGATCAGGGCGGCTCGGCCGACATCGACTGGCCCGACGGCCGCACGCTGGAGTTTCAGCTGCACACCCGCGAATTCGCCTCGCCTTCGGACCGTGTCTTCCCCTTGTTTCGCGTTCATGAGAAAGGAAACCACGTGCCCATTGCCTATGCCTGGGCCGTGGACGACGCAGACCGTTTCGGCATCAACCTGGGATGGTTCTATGCCTTGTGCCGGGAGAGGGACCAGGGCGCGCCCCGGCCATGACGCCCGAATGTAGTTATAATTTTGCCCGCCAGGCGCCCCGGGGGTGCAAGCGCGCCTGATCCAACGCAGTCACAGGGGACTTGCCCTTATGAAGAGAAAGACCACGCTGCTCGCGTCTGTAGCAGGCGCAGCTCTGGTAGTCATTTCCTACAATCCCACTCCGGCATTTGCCCAGGAGCTCGCCCTTGAGGAGATCATCGTCACCGCCCGAAAAAGGGAGGAAAATCTGCAGGATCTGCCGCTGACGGTTACGGCGCTTACCAACGACGACATCTACGAGCGGGGTGTCGACAACATCCTGGACCTTTCCGACTATACGCCCGGCTTCTATACGGAGAACGTCGGCGGCCGCGACTCCAATCCGTATTTCCGCGGTCTGGTCGTGAACACGGCGGTGAAGGACCGGCAAAACTCTTCCGTTTTCGTGGACGGGTTTTACGTGCTGGGCACGGCCGCCACCTTCGGCTTCAACAATATCGAAAGGGTGGAGGTGCTCAAGGGACCTCAATCCGCCCTGTTCGGCCGCGCGACATTCGGCGGCGCGGTCAACTACATTACCAAGACGCCTGGTGATGAGATCGAAATCGATGCCGATTTCGATCTGGGCGAGCACAGCCGTTCCGATATTGCCTTGACCGTGGCCGGCCCGCTGTTCGGAATGGACACCGTGAAAGCCATGGTGAGCGTTCGCTCATACAGTTTCGGCGGCGAGTGGACGAACGTGGCTACGCATGAGGACAACGCCACTATCGGCGACGAGAAATCCAGGGCGATCTCGGGCAAGGTGCTGTTCGAGCCTTCGGAAAACCTCAGCCTTACGTTGTTCGCATCCTATGCGGAAGATGATGACGGGGCGCCGCCCACAACGAGTCTGCCTGATGCGCTGGACAATTGCCTCTTCTACAATTCCTCTGTTCCCGTGGGCTACATCTGCGGGGAACTGCCATCCGACCTTGACACCGTCGCACTGAACAACAAGCGGGTCGAAGAGCGTTTCGGCGAAGCGGTCGGACAGTTCCAGGTTACGCGCCGCTATACGGCTCAATTGAATTTCGTAACCAATAATGACTGGGAATTCGAACTGCGGGCCGGTTCCAATCAGCAGACTGTTGATACTATTCAGGATGCCAGCTATTCCGACAGTTTTGGTGTTTTCAATGGCCTCGGTGGTTTTGATGGGCTGGTGTTCGGCTCCGTCGGTCTCGTGGAAGCGAATCGCGCTACTGACGGTTTCCAGGACAAGAGCCTGCAACTGAAGATCATCGTTCCGGGGTCTGACAAGCTGTCGGCGTTTGCGGGCGCCTCGTACTACGAGCATGACATCCTCGCCGCCCAGAACCTGCGGTTGTCTGCCTCGCGCCCTTACGGTCAAGCTGGCGGCTCCCGCCATATCGAGAATGTCTCCGTTTTCGGTAGCCTGACCTATAGCCTGACCGACCAGCTTGCTCTGGGTCTGGATGTTCGCTGGCAGAAGGACGATGTGCTCGAGGGCACTGCAACGTTCTTCCCGCAGACCCCGGCCGAGATTCCGCAGTTGGGGTCAAGCAAGAACATCGAAGCGTACCGGTTCGACACCGCGAGTTTCAAGCGCACCCTGCCGCGTTTCATCCTGGACTACAAGCCCAGCGAAGACGTCACTCTGTACGGCGTCATATCGCAGGGCAACAAACCCGGATACTTCAACAACCGCGCCGTCGCGCTAGACCTGGGCATTGATCCCGCCGTGAAGGAAGAGACCATCTGGAACTATGAACTCGGAGCCAAGACCCTGTGGATGGATGGCCGCCTGCTGCTCAATGTGGCCGCGTACTATCTGGACTGGAATAACCAGCAGATCCGCCAAACGTTCCTGAACGCCCAGGGCCAGGCCTCGACCATTGCCACGAACGCGGGCAAGACGGAAGTTTATGGGTTCGAACTGGAGTCCAGCCTTGCCGTGTCGGAGCGATGGATCCTCTCCGGTTCTGTTGCCTTCGCAGACCCCGAATACAAGTTCTTTGTCGAGGAGACTTTCGCGCCGCAACTGGGTGTGGATCCCGATCTTGCCGGCAACGAGCCCTACCGGTATCCCGACTGGCAGGTCCAGATTTCGGCGAACTACAATCAATCGGGCGTGCTTGACGACTGGGATTTCTTCGCCCGCACCGATCTGAACATGACCGGGGAGCGCTGGTCGGAAATCTACAACCTGTCCTACCTGGGTTGGGAATACAAATGGAACTTGCGTGCGGGCCTTCAGAACGAGAACTGGCGGCTGACGGCCTACGTCAACAACATTCTCGATGACCGGACGCTGGCCGGCTCATACCGCTTCCGCGACTTGCGCCGCTTCGTGCGCTTTGATGGAACCACCGGATCATTCACCTTCCCGTATGCGCAGTTGGTCAACCTCAACCGCGGGCGCCACTTCGGAGTGAACGTCAGCTACAGCTTCTGAGCGTCCGATTCCGAGATAAGCCTCCGCAAGCGTAGTTTGCGGAGGCTTATCTACTCGGACTTGTATCAGTCTTCCGTGGGTTGATCGACCCTATGGAGCTCATACACGTGCACTTTTCCGTCTTCCTTAGCGTGCATGAGCACCCAGAGTTGCACCTTTTCGTCAATCAATTGGATTTGATGATGATTCAATAGCGCCTGGATTTTCGCGATCCATTCTGGAGCGCGATCGAGGAAGGACTGAACATTCTGCTGTTTCCCGGAAAAAGGGTTAGAGGCATGGAGTAGCGCGCTGCATTGATCGTACAAGTCCTCAAGTTCCTTCCGTGTGAGGTAACCGGACGTCACGGGTAGTGTTTCCGTTACTTTTCCGGTCTCGGGATCAAATCTTTGTTTCGTGGGCTGGGGGTAAAAGTGCGGATTGGCCTTTTCGAGAGTTGCAAGAATCCTCTTCGCGTGCCAGTCTCGTTGGAAATTCTTCCTGTGCTTTGCATATGCCGATTCGTTTGCGACGAGCGAAGCCAGTGCGATCAACTCCAATACCTTGCGAACCTGCAGACAAATTGACTCGACGGTTGTGTGCAAATAGAGCGCGTGCGCCTTGCGTTGCAGAAATCCATGGACAACCTCAATACGTTTCTTGATTTCCTCCATGCAACTCAAGTATTTGTCGAGTGTGTTCGTCGGTAGAACGGGCTGTCGTTCGATCCCTCCGTTCATGCGTATCTTCGTCTGGTTCAATTTCGCATGACAACTATGACTGTCACTTAGGCCAGGACAGGTGATTTGCACTTCTCGCTGGCATGCCAGCCAACATCGCGGAGAGACCTGCCATCCTCAGTTGCGATCGGCTCAATGGCTGAAGTCGGCGTCGAAACACTTGGGGTGGCAAGGCGCTGTGAGAGACGGAGCACTTCAATTCCGACCATTTCGTTTGATTCGTTGTAATCAATTACGACGCCCGGCGAAATTTCTTCGGATTCAACGATGGCCGAATCGTCCAGGCGGATATATAACGCATCCATGCTCTTGTCCAGATGAGGTTTCATAATTTCCGTCTCCAGCTTCTGTCAAAGAATACACTCACCAAGCGCCAGGGAACAGCGCGCGTGTTAACCGCCACTCGCAGTGCGCGGTTATTGCGCTGAGGAATCGGGCCGAAGAATCGCTCCACGTCCGGATCATGTGGGTCCTGGGTCCGCTTTCTTGGGCTCGCAAGCACGGATTCTACCCATTCCCTGGAGATCGTCCTTTGCTTCATTACTTCAGTCGCGTGCTTGGTGTATTGCAATTCGCCGCTCCATGGCGTCTTCGTCATTGCCGAACCTCCTTATCGCTGTTCGGTCACTGTTCAGTGTCGCGCATGGAGGGTGGGTTCCAGAACCAGTTGTTGTGTAAGCCCATCTACGAATTCGCGGCGCGGCCGATCAAGCCGGGACCTGCTCCAGCGCGCCTGTTCTTCTCCGTCCAGCCAGGCGAAAGCCGTCCGTTCACGAGCCGCTTGCGGGCTGAGATCGACATGGAAGACTTCGGCGTGGCCGGCCGTGCGAAACTGGCGCCACCAGCGGTCGCTCAGACGGTGCCGCCTTGCAGGCCGCCCTGCAGCATCAGCCCGCAGGTCATGCGCCGACGTCACGGTTGGATGGTCCTGTTTTTTCATGGGCGGTCAGGCGGCATAATCGGCGCTGATTCTATTGCCGAATCCCAGCGGAGCGCCAATGAACGATATCGCCGACAGCAAAGCCCTGGTCTTGCGCTATTTCGACGAATTCGAGAACGCGGACGCGGACGGCATCGAGCGCGCTATTGTTCGTCATGCCGCCGAAGACCTGCGCTTCCGCGGTGTTCACCCATTCAACGAGATTCAGGGCGCTAAGGAAATCGCCGACAAGGTGTGGCGTCCCTTGCGAGAAGCATTTCCCCGCATGCAGCGGCGCCAGGAAATCTTCATGGCGGGACCCAACTGGATCGACGGGACCATGTGGGTCACCAGCATGGGGAAGTTCTTCGGATTGTTCGACAATGACTGGCTGGGTATTCCGTCCACCGGCAAGATAGCCATGCTTCCCTATTGCGAGTTCTTTCGTATCGAGGACGGGAAAATCGCGGAAACCGCGCTGTTCTGCGACATCGTGAGCGTAATGCAGCAGGCCGGCCTCAATCCGCTCCCGATTCAGACCGGCTCGGGTATTCTCCACCCGCCGCCGAGGACCCAGGACGGCCTTTTGCTTGAGCCCCAGAAGGAGGCGGAATCGAAGAAAACGCTGGAGCTCATTCTCCGTATGTGCGACGACCTGGTCGTCAAGGACGGATGGCAGTCACCGAATTCTTCGCTGGGCTCCACCTGGCACGACGACATGATCTGGTTCGGCCCAGCCGGCATCGGTTCCACCTACACGATCGAGCGTTACCAGGTGCAGCACCAGGGGCCGTTCCGGGCCGGCCTCGACGACATCGTTTTCAACGGGCATGTGCTGGAGCACGCCGAGGGCTGCTACGGCGGCTGGTTCGGCTGGGCCAATCTCAGTCTCAGGCAGGGCGACGGGTTTATGGGCCTGCCGGCCTCGGAGCGGCCGACGGAGATGCGGGTCGTGGACATGTACCGGCGCGACGGCGACAAGCTGGCGGAGAACTGGGTGTTCATCGACATGCTGCATTACCTTCTGCCGCTGGGCGTGGACCTGCTCGAGCGCTGCCGGTCGATCACCCGCACCTGAATGGGGATTGCCACCGAAACTACGCTGCGCAACAAGAGGCGCTACGCCGAGCTTGTTGCCGACTACGCGGATTGCGATCCCGCCCGCATTCAGGCCGCACTGAGCGGGTTCCTGCACCCCGATGCAGTCGTGAATGTCGTACAACCGATCAACCGCCTGGACGGTGCGCGACAGTTTCTTGAGCGGGTCATGGAACCGCTGCTGCATTCCTTCCGGTATCTGCATCGGCGCAGCGACATGCTGTTCGGCGGCGAGTACCAGGGCGCCGAGTGGGTGGTCAGCCACGGTCACTACATGGGCGAATTCGTCAACGACTGGATGGGGATTCCCGCGCACGGCGAACCCATCTGGCTGCACTATGCGGAGTTCCACCGAATGGAGGCAGGCCGGTCGGTCGAGTGCTACCTGTATTTCGACATGCTGGACCTTCTGCGGCAACTGGGAAGATGGCCTTTGCCGCGCAGCGTCGGGCACGAAGGCTTCATTCCGGGGCCCGCCACAGGCGACGGAATGCTGGTCTCGGGATCGGATCCGGAACAGTCACGCCTGAGCCTCAAGACTGTGGAGGACATGCTCGCGGAACTCTGGACCGAGGCCGAGGGCTGGCGTCCGTACTGGCATCGCAATATGTGCTGGTACGGCCCGTCGGGATACGGCAGCTATTTCGGGATGGAAGGCTTCTGCCGATTCCAGTTGCCCTATGAAGGAATATTCGAATCCGGCCGTTTTTCCAGCGCCTTCCGCAAGTCCGGTGACGCACGCCTGGACGAACGCGTCAAAGGCCATTACACGCGTTTCGCCGATGGCGCGTACGTGGCTTCCGGGGGTTGGCCTTCACACGGCGGATTCATGGTGCGCCCGTGGCTGGGGGTCGAGGGGAAAGGACAGATGTTTACCGTTCGTCTGTGCGACTTCTGGCGCAGAAGCGGAGACCTGCTGGTCGAAAACTGGGTCTTTATCGACTTCATCGACATGCTGCTGCAGCTGGAATTCGACGTATTCCGTGAGGCCGGCATCGAACTTCAGCTCCCCTGACCGGATCCGGCTTAAGGCCTTCCTGGCCGCCAAGCAAGCCCTATATCAGGTCGTAAAGGATTGCCAGCGCCACCACGCAAAACACGAAATAGACCAGCAGGAACCAACTGGAACGATCGATCTTTCCGGGAATCACGTACCAGCCGTCCTTCTTTTCCGGCAGACCCTTGCGGGCGAATTCCTCTTTCTGCCCCTGCACTGTCCATAGCGACCAACGCTCCTGGCGGCCGTCGAGCAGGAAGCTGGCCGCCAGTGACACGCTGATGCTGACGACTCCACCAAGGACCGCATACCAGGGCCAGGCTACGTCCATAAAGGTCTCGACGTACCAGAGCGCGACGAAACCCGCGGCGACGCCCGATAGCACGCCACGCTGCGTGGTGTGCTTGGAGTAGAAGCCCAGGCCGAACATGGCGAGTTTCGACCCCACCAGGAAGACGCCCACCTTGCTCAGAATCTCCAGTACCGATGTGTCCGCCCGCTGGGCCACGATGATGGCCGGCGCCACTGTCAGTACGCCCCACATCAGCGTGAACCAGCGGGAAGCGCGCAGATAGTGTTCCTGCGAGCGTCCTTTCCTGAAGAACTTCTCGTAGAAATCCAAGGTGGTGACCGTCGCCATCGAGTTGAGGCTGGAATCCAGGCTGGACATGGCCGCCGCCACGATGGCCGCGGTAATGACCCCCATGAGCCCCGGCAGGCCGATCGTGGCCACGAAGTCCAGCACGATCCGGTTGTCGTTGTCGAAGTCCTTGCCGCCGTAGTAGCTGTATAGCAGAATGCCGATCAGGAAGAATACGACGTAGACGAGAAACGCCGCGTAGCCCATGAAGGCATAGGCTTTCTTCGCGTCGCCCAGGGTCTTGGCGGCCAATGTGCGCTGAATCATCATCTGGTTCACGCCGTAAACGACCACGTGATACACCGACATGGCGATTACGCCGGTCCAGATGGTGGCGACCACGGACGGATCGAAGGTGTACTCGAACGGATTGGCCCTGCCGATTTCCTTCAGTCCCTGCAAGGACCCCAGGAACCCGTCGGGCAGATCGGCAATGAGGGCCACGGCCACGATGGCGGCGCCGATGAACAGGATGGCGCTCTGGATCAGGTCGGTCCAGATCACCGCGGAAATGCCGCCCAGCATCGTGTACGTGACGGCCACCACCGCGATGATCAGGATGGCGTTCACCACGTCCATGCCGGTGATGAGCTGCAGCACCAGCGCGGTCGTATAGAGCATGATGCCGGAGTAGGCGATGTTGCCGAAAAGAAATACCGCCGACATCAGCGTGCGGGAGGCGAGTCCGAAGCGGCGCTCCAGGTAGTCGAAGATCGACGCGACCCCGGTGTTGTAGAAGAAAGGCAGGAACAGCGCGTTGACGATGAAGATGACGATCGGGTAGTTGATGTGGATGAAGATGACGGCGAAGCCGTCTTTGTACGACCACGCCGGTCCGCCCAGGAACGTGATTGCGCCGAAATAGGTCGCCACTACTGAAACGCCGATGACCCACCAGGGCGTCGTGCGCTGCCCGAGGTAGTAATGCTGCGCGGTCTGAACGCGCTTGCTCAGGAAATAGCCGAGAACCAGCGTGCCCGCCAGGTAAGCGACCACTATGGTCCAGTTCAGCGTGCCGAAATCCGTCATGCCTTATCCCGACAAAAAAAGGCCGGGCTCCACCATGGCAGAACCCGGCCTGTAAGCAGTGGTTGGTCGGTCTAGTACCGGTAACCCACCGTCAGACCCCACATGCGGGGATTGGCGTAATCCGTTATCGCCACGTCGCCGCCGAAACGCGTGGCCTTCAGCAGGGTGGCTTCGTCTTCCAGGTTGGTGATCCAAACGCGTGCGGTCCAGTCCTGGTTTACCGACATCCAGGTAACGCTCAGGTCCGTCTTGGTATAGGCGTCCTGGTTACCGAAGAACCAGTTGGAGTCGTCCACCCGGTAATCGGAAGAATAGTAGACCGTGAGGGAAGGCAGGAGTGTGCCCGAACCACCCAGGTCCACCAGGTAGCTGCCGAGCAGGGTGGCCGTGAAGTCGGGTTGGTTCTGAACCTGAAGCCCGTCCAGCTGGAACTGGTTGCCGATCCCGCTGATCGTTTCTCCGCCCTCCTGGAACACGTTGGGCAGCACAAAATCGCCATACTCCGCCTGCTGCATGTTGAGTCGGGCGCCCAATTGCAATTGATCGGTAACCGCCCAGTCCAGCTCCACTTCCAGCCCCATCGCGTCAATCTCGCCGGCGTTGTCCGTGAAAGCCAGCGTGGTGACACCCGTGTCCACGAAGCGCGTTGCCAGCAGATCCTCGAACTGATTGACGTAGAAAGCCGCGTTCAGCCGCACGCTGCCGTCGGCCAGCAGCGTCTTGGCGCCCAACTCAAAGGCGGTGACCGTCTGCTCATCGTACGAGTTGGTGCCCTGAAACGCGCCCTGCTGGTTACCAGCCAGAAAGCCCGTGGATATGGTGGCGTAGAGCATGGCGTCTTCGAGGACGTCGAGCTCCCCGCCCACCTTCCAGGTTACTTCGCTCCAGTCGCCCTCGCCGTCCGGCACTTCGAGCTCCGTAAACGAGTACGTGGAGCGATTGTTGGGATCCTGGCCGTAAATCTGCCATTCGCGTTCATCGCTGGTGTAGCGCACTCCGGCGAGAACGCGGGCCGTATCAGTGACGGCGTACGAAGCCTGTCCGTATCCGGCGGTTGAGGATGTGTCCACGCGAATCTGGTTGGTCCAGGTCGCATGCGCATTGATGTCCGCCGGGACAACCGGCGTGTTATCCACGTTCGAGGCAAAGTCCTCCCACAAGAAGGCATTGGTCAGGTCTTCCTGCAGCATAAACACGCCCACGACCCACTCCAGCGGCCCGTCGGAATTCGAGGTCAGTTGAAATTCCTGCATGGTGGTTTCGGACGTGATGTCGTTGCCGCATGCATTTCCGTTGTAGGCCGACAGATCGCAATCCGCCCAACGATACTCTTCGTAATCCATGTAGGCGACAGTGACCTTGAGGTCGGCGAAGTCCGTGGACCAGTTCAGATCACCGGCCACGGTGAGGTCCGACAGATCCCGCTCGGGCGCAGCGTCCTGCTCAATCGCATACGGGTTGCCTGTAACCTGCTGCGCCGTGTCCGGTCCCGGCGTGTCCTTGAAATCGAATCCGGCTCCACCGCGGCCGCAGGTGCCGGCGCACTCGTCCGAACGGCCGATACGCGGGCGCATGGTGCCCGAAACACCGTTGGTGAGCCCCGACGTCAGGTTAACGGGAATGCCTTCCACGTAGTAGCCAAAGTGGCCGTTGCCGTTGGAATCGTCCTGCCAACTCTCCACCCGAAGCGTGAGGTCGAGGGTGTCGCTGGGCGCGAACAGCAACTGGCCCCGGAAGTAGGTCATGTCGGCATCCTTCAGGCCGCCATCATCCCCGATAGTGAGGTTCTCGACGAAGGGATCGCGGGTTTCCGTCTTCAGCGCAAACCGCACGGCGGCCGTATCACTCAAAGGCGCATTGAAGAAGCCGTCGAAACCGGCCAGCGAATAGTCGCCGCCGGACACTGCAAAGCCATAGTCCGTTTCCGACGGATCAGGCTTGTTGCTGATCACATGAATCAGGCCGCCGAAGGAGTTGCGTCCGAAGAGCGTTCCCTGCGGTCCGCGTAGCACTTCGACCCGGTCCACGTCCACGAAGCCGGCCAGGGCCTGGCCGTGTCGCGGCCGGTACAGGCCGTCGGTGTAAAAGGAGATCGCGACGTCATTGGCTTCCACCTGCTGTGTCCTCGCGCCGCGCAGCGCGGGCCGCGGATCGGCGCCCGACATCCCGAGCTGAAGTCCGGGAGCAAGGATTTCCAGACGGAAGGCGTCCGTGATTCCCAGCGCCTTCAGCTCGTCGCCGGACACGGCCGTAACCGCGACCGAAACATCCTGCAGACTCTGGTCGCGTTTCTGCGCGGTCACTACAATTTCTTCCAGCGCACCCTGCGCGTGTGCGCCGGTTGCCGCGCCGAAAGCGGCAAGTACCGCGAACGAAATCGCGGTGCGGGTCAAAGTATCCCTCAACATCATTTTTCGTCCCCTCAGACATCAAAATTGCGAACCTCGTACTATACCTGTCCGACCGGATAACGCAAAATACGCGCGCCGGATAACCCGGTGATATTCTTCAAGTACATTGGCAAGAAAGGGGACCAGCATGACAAAGGACGTGGAAAGCGGCCTGCCGCAACTGACCAGGGCGCATATGCCGGCCGACTATTCCATTTCCCTGGCGCAATACACGCGGGGCGGCACGGACCGTTTCCTGGCCGAGGGCCGCGAAGATATGCCTGCCCAGTCCATGCGCGGTTTCGAAGACCAGTACCGCAACATCATCGACTACATCGTCCGCATCACGCACCGCATCTGGGAAGAGAAGGACATCGGCTACATCTACGACACCTACGCGCATAACAGCCGGGTGTACGACGACTACGGGCTGCAGTACGGGCGCGACAAGATTGTTGCCGATACCACCCACACCATCAACGCCTTTCCGAATATCCGCCTGGTGGCGGACGAAATCATCTGGGCCGGCGACGAGGATGTGGGCTTCTACACCTCGCATCGCACCATCATTCAGGGCGACAACGCCGGCTACAGCCGGTATGGCCCGCCCACCGGAAAGCCGGTATCGCTGTGGTGCATCGCCAATTGCGTGTCACGCGAAAACGAGATCTTCCTGGAGCATGTGCTCTACAACACCTCCGCGATGCTTCGCCAGATGGGCCTTGATCTGACCGAAGTGGCGCGGCAGATGGCCGAATCGGGCGGCCGCGCGCTGCCGGACGATTACACCGCCGGCGAACCGGCCCGCCAGCGTGGCCAGGCCAAGCCGGACTATCCAACGGTACCGAAGGCGTCCGGCGAACTGGACGTGGAGGACTTCATAAGGAGCCTCTATCAATGCGTGTGGAACCGCCGCATGCTGGGCACGCTGCAGGGCCGGTATGCCGACAACCTCGTGTTCAACGGCCCCACGGATCGCGCTTTCTCCGGCCTCGGACCCTACCAGGCCTTCGTGCTTTCCTTGCTCGCTCAGTTTCCCGACCTGGCCCTGGACGTGGACGAGGTCTACTGGATGGGCAATCCCGACGAAGGCTACCTGGTCTCCACCCGCTGGAACGCCTACGGCGCGCACCGGGGCAACGGCGTATTCGGCCCGCCCACGGGACGCGAGGCGCGCATACGCGGCATCACCCAGCATCGCATCGAGGACGGGCGCGTCGCGGAAGAGTGGATGCTGTTCAATGAACTGGATGTCATGATGCAACTGCTCGGCGCCCAGGCCCCGGCTGACGCTTCCGAGAGCGAGGATGAGGCACAGGGCGACCCGACGCCCGCGTAGATTTGAGAACGACAACATGATTCGATACCTGAAGAAAGGCATTGCCGCCGGGCAGCAGAGCGAGCGCGATGCGCGCGTTCAGTCCGCGGTCGAGAGCATACTGAGCGACATCGGCGATAGCGGCGATGAGGCCGTGCGGCGGTATTCGCAACAGTTCGACGGCTGGTCGCCGGATTCGTTTCGCCTGAGCCGCGAAGAGATTGACGCCTGCCACGGCCGCCTGGATCCGCAGGACATCGCCGACATCCGCTTCGCCCAGGCGCAGATCCGAAATTTCGCGCGGATTCAGCTTGAAGCGCTGAACGACATCGAAGTGGAAACCCGCCCCGGCGTGGTGCTGGGACACCGCAACATTCCGGTGGCGAGCGTGGGCTGTTACGTGCCCGGAGGGAAATACCCGCTGGTGGCCTCGGCGCACATGAGCATAGTCACCGCTCGTGTGGCGGGAGTCGAACGCGTGCTCGCTGCTTCGCCGCCGTTCGAGGGCGCCCCGAATCCGGCGGTCGTGGTGGCGATGGACCTGGCCGGCGCCGACGAAATCTACTGCCTGGGCGGTGTTCAGGCCATCGGCGCCATGGCCCTGGGGACCGGCACGATTTCCTCCGTAGACATGATCGTCGGTCCGGGCAATGCCTTTGTGGCCGAGGCCAAGCGGCAGCTGTTCGGCCGGGTGGGCATTGACCTGCTGGCCGGCCCCACTGAAACCCTTGTCATAGCTGATGATTCGGTGGACGGCGAATTATGCGCGGCGGACCTGCTCGGCCAGGCCGAGCACGGTCCGGATTCGCCCGCAATCCTGCTGACCAATTCCGAAGAGCTGGCGCATGCCACCGTGGCCGAGGTCGAACGCCAGCTTACCGTTCTGCCCACCGCCGGGATTGCCGGGCAGGCGTGGCGTGACTACGGCCAGGTGATCGTCTGCGACAAATACGAGGAAATGCTGGCCAAGGCCGACGAAATCGGCTCCGAACACGTACAGGTCATGACCCGCGATCCGAAGTATTTCCTGGACAACATGCGCAACTACGGGGCTCTGTTCCTGGGACCGGAAACCAACGTGTCGTATGGCGACAAGGTGATCGGCACCAACCACACCCTGCCAACGCGCAAGGCCTCGCGCTATACCGGTGGTCTGTGGGTGGGCAAGTTCATCAAGACCTGCACCTACCAGCGCATCACCGAAGAAGCGTCGGTGGAGATCGGCGAATATTGCTCTCGGCTCTGCGCCCTGGAAGGCTTTGCCGGGCACAAGGAACAGGCCGACATCCGGCTGCGGCGATACGCCGGCTGAATCACCACACCAGGACCTCGTCATGCTGCATTCCACCGATAGGATCCTCACCACTCACGTCGGCAGCCTTCCCCGCTCGGAGGCGATAACGGAAATGGTTTTCGCCGAAGAGAAAGGTGAGCGCATGGAGCCGGCGGCGCGGCACGCGCTGCTGGCCGAGGCCGTGGATGCGGTCGTGGCGAAACAATGCGAGGCGGGCGTGGACGTGGTCAGCGACGGGGAAATGAGCAAGATCAGCTACGCCACCTACATCAAGGACAGGATCACCGGGTTTGAGGGCGACAGCCCACGCCAACCGCCTGCGGACCTGGAGGAGTATCCGGGCTTTCTTCAGCGCCAGGCGGCAAGCGGCGGCACGCCCACATACCGCCGGCCGCAGTGCGTGGGCGAGATTCAGGTGAAGGACGCGGGTCCGCTGGAAGAGGACCTCGCCAATTTCCGGGCGGCCGTCGATCGGCGCCGGCCCGCGGAAGCGTTCATGAATTCCGCGTCGCCCGGAGTGATCGCCCTTTTTCAGCCTAACCGGCACTATCCGGACCATGAGTCCTACCTGTACGCGCTGGCGGACGCCATGCGCCCGGAGTACGAGGCCATCGTCGCCGCCGGTTTCCTGCTGCAGCTGGATTCGCCGGACCTGGGACTGGGAAGGCACATGATGTTCAAGGGTCAGCCGGACGACGAGTACCGGCGCCAGGCCGAGCTGCACGTGGAAGCGCTCAACCACGCCCTGCGCAACGTTCCGCCGGACCGGGTGCGTTTGCATGTCTGCTGGGGGAACTATGAGGGGCCGCATCATCACGATGCGCCCATGGAGATGGTCCTGCCGATCGCGCTCAAGGCCAGGCCCCAGGCGCTGCTGTTCGAGTCCTCAAATCCCCGTCACGCGCACGAGTGGACCGTCTTTGCCGAGTCATCCTTGCCCGACGACAAGATCCTGGTTCCCGGGGTGCTCGATTCCACTACCAACTTTGTCGAGCATCCGCGACTGGTGGCCGAACGCATCTGCCGCTTTGCCGATATCGTAGGACGCGAGCGGGTAATCGCCGGGACGGACTGCGGATTTTCCACCTTTGCCGGCTTCGGCGCGGTCGATCCGGACATCACGTACGCGAAGCTGGGCGCCATGGCCGAAGGCGCGGAAATCGCCAGCAGGCGCCTCTGGCGTTGATGGGAGGGCGGGGATGCCGTAGTTTCACCGCCTCCCGTAAGCGCCAGAGAGGCTGGTGGCCAGGATTCAGACAGAAAAGGTGAAGTGGTGAGCGAGGAAAGAACGGAATTGGGCCGCGAGTTGGAAGCGGCACTGGAAGAGGTTCTGGAGCATGTTCGCGGAGAAACGCCTCTTCCCTGCCGCATTGTGGATGATCCAGCCGCAGATAACATCATTGCGCTGCGCAAGCGACTGAAGCTGAGTCGCCGCAAGTTTGCTCACCGTTTTGGTCTCGACGCCCGCGCGCTCCAGGATTGGGAACAGGGGCGGCGAGTGCCGGACCGCGCGGCGCGCGTGCTGCTGACCGTCATTGATCGGGACCCCGAAGCTGTTGTGAGGGCGCTCAGCGAATAATGCTTCTGGCCCGCCGAAGTGTGACTGGGTTAGCCTTCTATTGGCCTGATTGGAGTCAGGCGTTCTGTTCTCCCACGGTGAGGATGATCTTGCCGAAGTGGTTGCGCTCGTCCACCAGTTGATGCGCTCTCACAACATCCGATAACGGGAGGACGGGACCGACAGGCGCCTTGAAAGCGCCATCGGCAAACAGGGGCAGGGCCATTTCGCGGAAGCGGGGCATGGTGTAGCTCAGAAAGCGTTCGCTGGTCGAGATGCTCATGCTCATAAGCGCCAGGTTGCGAACCCCGATATTGAGGTTGAAGCACACCTGGCGCCCGCCGGTGCTCCCGTACATCACGATCTGTCCGTCCATCCCCATGCTGTCCAGCAGCGATTCGGCGGTTTCCTCGCCTATGGTCATCAACCCGATGTCGATGCCCTGGTGATCCGTATCGCTCCGCACGAGCGCCGTCACGTCGTCGCGCTTGTAGTTATAGACAGCATCCGCGCCCCATTGGCGCGCGATCTCGAGCTTCGGGTCCCGGCTGGCGGTGCCGGCTACCCAGCAGCCACGCCACTTTGCGATCTGAAGGGCGGCGCTGCCTACGCCCGAGGCGATCGCCTCGATCAGGATGCGCTGGCCTTTCCCGAAGCCGGCCACCGCATCGAGGGCATGCCAGGCGGTCAGCCAGCTCACCGGTATCGCGGCGCCTTCAATGAATGAGACAGAGTCGGGAAGCGGCATCAGGTGGTCCGCGTCGAACAGGACCGCCTCCGCATGCGAGCCCCGGGCCCGGCCGAACACGCGATCGCCGGGCCTGAATTCGGCTATGCCTTCGCCGCATTCGGCCACCACGCCGGCACACTCCATGCCCATCACGAAGGGCAGCTCCTGACCGGAATAGGTCCCGGCCCGCATGCGGGTCTCGGCGAAGTTGACGCCGGAGGCCCTTACTTCAACCAGGACCTGGCGCGGCCCCGGCACAAATGGGCCAATTTCGCGCCACTGCATGACTTCCGTGCCGCCGAATTGCTCGACCAGGAAACCGTGCATATTGGATCGCGCGATCCGCCCGCGCCCGTTTAGGGCGCGGGCCCATCCAGCCACAGCCGCATTTCGCGCGCGAACTGCTTCCAGGCAAGATCCAGAATGTTCACCTGGACTTCGGGAATCTCGACGTAATGCGCCTGCGGCAGCAGCTCGGCGTGCGCCCGCCGGGTGTCGTCCAGCAGTAGTTCGTGAGTCTGCAGGATCGCGACCGGATGGGTGAGTCTGGGCAAGCGCTCTTCAAGCGGGTAGTTCCAGACGGCGTCATAGGCATGCCAGTGCTTGTCCAGCGGATGAAGGGCCTCGACGAAGACCCGCGCCGCGCGGTCCAGCGGCACCTCCTTCGATCGTTCCGCCACGAGCACCCTCCAGCAATCCATGACCCATGCCCCGTCCTCGGTGAGTTTCCTGTCGCGTGGCAACGCATCGAGGATTTCCTGGCGTTTTTCCGGCGAACGGTAGGGAACGCCGCTCATCACGATGCGGCGCACCAGGTCCGGGCGGGTCAGCGCCAGCTCGGTGGCTATCAATACGCCGGTGTGCAGGCCGAAGACGTCGATCGCGCCCTTGCCCCCGGCGCCGAATCCAAGGTTGTCCAGCGCATCGGCCATTGCCCCCGCGTAGTCCGCCATAGTCGGCACATCGGGCGGGCCGTCCGACTTGCCGTAGCCCGGCGTATCGAAGGCCAGTGAATCCCGGTCGCGGCCCATTTCCCTGAGCAGCATGTCGTACTCGTAAGCCGACTTGTGGTTCTGGTGAAAGAACGCCAGCGGCGTCCCGTCGCTCCCTTCGGCGTCCGGCCAGGCGCAATGGTAGTGAATCTGACCGAAGCGGCCGTTCACGTAGCCGCGCTTGTAGTTCGACATGGGCGATTACCAGATGCCGGGAAACGCCAGCCCCATGAGGGCCGCTCGAGGTTTCCCGCTCATCACGAAGAAAAAGCTCCGGCTGGCGAAACGGCCGGAGCTTTTTCAGACGAAGCTAAAAGTCGTAAACGAACCTGAGACCGATGGTGCGCTTTTCGGCGGGGGTGACCGCCACGCCCTGGCTGAACAGGAACGCGAGCAGGAAGGGGCCCGAGAAATCGGACCAGCGGGCGCCGGCGAGGTAGTTGTCGTCGTCCAACAGGTTCTTGACGTATCCCTCGATCCGAAGATCGTCCCTTTCAAACCCGCCACGCACGTTCCAGCGCCAGAAATCGCCCATAGTGGAGAAGTTGGCTTCCTCGTTGTAGGCCTCGCCAAAATATTCGCCGTCCACGCGCACGTAGTAATCCCAGTTGCCGCTCGCGAGGCTGTCGGTCCAGACGCCGGAGATAGCGCCCTGCCATTCCGGAAAACGCGCCGGCCGGCTGCCCGAGCAGTCGCGGCTTCCGAATCGGTCGCCCGGCGTAATGGGCGGCTTGAACGGCGAAAAGCCGCACACCAGCGTGCCGTACTCGCCATCCGAGTAGTTCAGCATGAACGTGCCGGAGAAGTTTTCTCCCAGCGAGAACCCGCCTTCCAGCTCTAGGCCCTCCAGTTCCGCGTCGCCAGCGTTGAGCTGGAGATTGAGCACGCGCTGCACACCTGTCCCCGGTTCCGTCACAGTAACGCCCTGGCGGGTCTTGAGATTGCTCCAGTCCAGCATGTAGAAGACCGCCGAGAAGTAGAAGCTGTCGAACTCCTGCTTGAAGCCGACCTCCATATTCGCCAACTCTTCTTCCTCGTTGAACAGCGAAATGCCCGGAAGAACCGCCCTGACCTGGTCTCTTGAGGCTTCATCCAGGGAGCCGAAATCCGTATTGAAGAAGCCGGGCAGCGTGCCTTCGGAATACGTCACCCAACTGGTCCCCCGGTCGCCCACATCGTAGGAAAGCGTGACACGCGGCAGGAAACTGCTGAATGACTCCTCGTCGTAGGACGCGTCCACGATCACGCCACCCGGGTTCGGCACGCCCTCGTTACTCGGGCTGGCCAGTGAAATATCGTCGTTCTGGTAGCGCCACTCCACATCCAGGGTCAGGTCATCGGTGAAGTCGTATGCAAAGGACCCGAAGATGCCGGTGGTTTCGTTGCTCTCGGTGGGCGGAATGGCCTGCATCAGGTAGTGTGGCCCCGGGAGCATTGCCGGCTCGGCCAAGGGTGTTCCATCGGGATTCGCCACCACCCTCTCACTCACTCCGCCGTCGGAGCCCCAAACGTTCATCCCACCGTTGCCCACGGTGATATTGTCGGAGGTAAAGAAATTCACCCCAAGGGAATAGCGTAGCTTGCTGTCCTGCGGCGAGCTCAGGTTCAGTTCAAGCGTCAGATCGTCGGCGACAACGGGATCCTGCGAGATGAAATTCTGTGCGGCGGTAAGGTCGAAATCACGCACCCAGCCGGCCCGCATCGCACTCCATCCGACCACGGAATCCAGGCTGTGACCATCCAGCATGCCGCTGTCGAAGTCATAGTTGAGCAGCAGCGCGGCCCGTTGCTGGTAGCGGGTCAAACCGGCAGTGGACCGCAACGGCGCGCCGGGCAGCTTCGGCCGGCAGATACCGTCGCGCGGATCGCAAATGACCGTCCTGCGGAAGTAGGCCTGATCGGCGGCGCTGACCACCGTGTTAGGAGCAATGAAGGAATCCACGTCCACCATCGGCAGTGCGCCGCAGAAGTAATCGGACGGGGTGTCGGGATCACCGGGGGTGGTGAAGCCATCGCTCCTGCAGTTGGGGTCGGCATTGGCTGCCACACCCACACTGTTTCCGCGCGCCGAGAAGGCCGTGCCCAGCAACATTCCGGCGGCGGGGCCATCGTCATCGTGGGACCACATGTAGCGGAACCTGGCCGAGAAATTCTCGGTGGGAGTCCAGTTGAGCACGGCCTGTATGGTCTCCGTGCTCTCCTCCCCCAGGGCGCCACCGTCGGCATTCGAAGAGTACTGGCCATCGGTTCCGTACAGCCGAGCCGTGACGCGGTATGCCAGCTTGTCGTCCACCAGCGGCCCTTCGTGCGAAATGGTGACGTCGCGTCCACCCCACTCGGCAACATCGGCAGTTACGCGGCCCGCGTATTCAAAGCCTGGTGTCTTGCTCACGTAGTTGACCGCCCCGGCGAAGGTGGAGCGCCCAAACGTGGCGGACTGGGGCCCCTTAATGATCTCTACGCGTTCTATGTTGGAGAAATCGATGCTGGAAACCCCGTCCGATACATAAACGCCGTCCAAGAACACCGTGCCCACCTGCTGTGATGGGGCGTTCGCATTGGTGTTCATCCCGCGAAAACGCACCCTGCTGCTGAAGCGGCCCGGAATCTGACCGCCCTGCTTGTGAAAATGCATGCCGGCGGTCTGGAACGAAAGGTCCTGCAGGCTGGTGAACCCACCGCGAATCAATTCCTCCGACGAGAACGCGGTAATAGCTATCGGAATGTCCGCCAGCGCTTCTTCGCGTTTACGCGCCGTGACGATGATCTCTTCCAGTTCGGATGCCTCCTGCTGCGCGGCGGCTTGCGGAGCCGCGCCCCAGGTGGCCACGCCCACGGCCAGGGCAATCGAAAATGTCCGATGAAGTCGGTGCATGTTTATCCTCCCAATCAGGATTTAGCAGCTGCCGAATACCTGCTTTTCCGTCCCCCTGGCATCCGCCACCGAACATTTGCAGGATTCGTGTTGGCGGAGAATAGTTGCAAACGAAGCCTGGTGCAACCGCCCTGCTTGCGTTCAGGGCGTTGGTTTTTGCGCGATCTTCCGGTGGCGCAGAATCTGATCCATGAGCGCCAGCCGGTCGAATATCGTCCATTCGCGCGCCACGCGGCCGCCGGTCAGCCACCAGTGGGTGACGCCCATGATGAAAAGCGGTGCGCGCACCGCCGGCAGCCCCTCGAATTCCTGCGTGTGTTCGGCCGCCGCGGTCCAGCGCGCCGCGAGCGTGCATCCGCCGCCCCGGGGTTGCAGTCCGGCATGGTCGACGCTGAGCCGGAGCACTTTCAGGCTCTCCCGCAAGGCGGCGTAGTGACTGAAGATGTCGCTTGCTCCGGCCACTTCCCGGTCCGAATCGCTCAGGACTGCGTACGGTGCGTAGGCGGCTTCGCAATACTCTGACGGACTCTGCCAGAGACCCCGCAGAACCTTGCGGGCGAAGCCCCACGGATCCTGTTGCGGGTCCGGCGAAGCGGGATCGGCAGGGGGAGGGCGCCCAGCCAGAACGCGCTGCCGTTCGTCGGTCAGCCACAGCAAGTGCTCCTCCGGGTGGCTGCGGGCCGCTTCACGCTTCGCTACCTCCTGCGGATTCAGCCCCAGTTGCCTCACCAGGCTCAGGTTGTCCCGAACGAGCCATTCCTTCGTGATCATTCCGCTTTTGACCACGCAGTCGGCGAAAACGTAGGCCGTGACTTTCTTGCCGGTGGCCGGGCCGTAGGCGTTATCGCCCCTGCTGGTCATGGGGCTGCGGATGCGGTGCGAAGACAGCCATGCGCCGTCTGCGAGCGGACTGCATACCACGTCCTCGCCGATTACCAGCCGGTCGGGGAAGGCGGCCTGCATGGCGCGCGTGTTCTCCGTGACTTCGCCCGCGCCCCGCATGATGCCGCCCAGCATGTGGACGCGCGCTTGAGGCCCGTAGTAGCGCATCACCAGTTCCGGGTTGCGGTCTTCCCATATCTCCCGCGTTATGCGCAGGATGTAGTCGACAATCTCCCTGGCGCCTGGCTTTTCGGTCATCTGTTCAATCTACCGGGTAGAGTCGTGGAAACCAGCGTTCGACGACATCAAGCGGGAAGCCCAGGCGCACCGGCGCGCGCGGGCCCTTGGAAACAAGCAAGCCCTTCTTCAACAGCGTAGTGAGGATCTGGCGACCACGCCGTTCCTGGTAACCCGTGATTTCAGGCGCCTGCCCGCGCGCGAACTCTCCCATCAGCAGCGCTTCGCGCAGTAAGGACATCGAACGCGCAGGCAGGCGCCCGGCCGCCACCTCATCGTCGGTGTAGAGATTCATCCGCCGCAACAATTCTCCGGGTTGCAGGAGCGAATGCATGAACTCGGCCTGGTCTATGCAAGTTCGCAAGAAGAATGCGCAGAATTGTTCAAGTTGCGACGCGGACCTTTCCCCGCGGCCGTCGTAGTCGCCCTGCCTTGGCGCGTCGGCGCCCGCGAGCCTGTTCTTGTATTCGGTCACGTTTCGGGCCAGCCCACGTGATATAGACCAGAGACTGCTGCCGACGCCGGAGCGCAAGAGCATGGCGTGGGACATAAGACGTGCGACGCGTCCATTGCCATCGTAGAAGGGATGGATCCACAGGAATCTATGGTGCGCCGCCCCGACCGCGATGATGGTCTGCGTCCTGGACAGCCAGTTTCTTGTATAGGCATTTTCAAAATGATTCAGAAAGCGCGGCAAATCGGCTGCGGGCGGAGCTATGTGCCGACCCACTGCCACTCCGCCGCCGCGGATTTTTCCGGGCGCAACGCGCATCTTCGCTTCTGTGTCAGGGTCTTCGACCCAGAGCAACTCGTCGGGCAATCGTTGGCAGAATTCCCGGTGAATCCATTGGATATACGCAGTCGATATTGGCAACTCCTGGGGATCGTCACCGTTGTCAATCAATCTTTGAACCTCGATATGCGCGCGAGCTTCCCGCTGCAGAACGCGCCTCTGGGGGTCCGGCGAGTACTTATCCTCCAACGCTGCATCGATATCTCGCGGGTGCGTCTTGTGTCCCTCAATGAGATTCGAGTAGTAGCAATTCATGGAGCGCACGAGATCCCCGATGCTTTCCCGCACGGTATGTTGAATCTGCCCCGCAAGCTCGCTTGCCTTTCCCACGAGTTCCACGGCAAGGTCGGTGAGGCCCGCCTGAGCATCGCGAGGCAGCATTGGCTCCATCGATCCCACATGCATGGCGCCGCTGATTATGCCGGTTGAAATGCCGGAAGTCAATTGATATAAATCAGCTACTTAGTAAGTTATTAAGCAGAATAATGGGCAAGTAATTGCCGGTATTTTTGCCGGATTGTGAATTGTCTATTCCGCACCCCCTCGTTCAGTCCTGACCTCAGGATCAGGCCAGGACCAGTTGTTGCGCCACGTCTCAGGTGGCCGCTATATTGGCCGCCTTCCGGTTGGATGAGGCGGGATGCCGGTGTGAACTTAGTCACGAAAGAGCAGATGCGGGCGCGACTGGTCCGTTACGGGGAGCTGGTACCTTGTCGCACCGCGTTCATCGACACCCGCACGCCGGGCAGCGAGTCGAAGGAAAATTTCACCATCATCGGCCCGGGCGTCGCCGAGAACCCGGACCAGCATGTGCATATACGCGAGCCGCACGGATTCAATATCGGGGCCGCGCGCCAGCCGCCCGGTTGCGTGAACTCCCAGCACAGCCACGAAACTGCCGAAGTTTTCTGGATCCACTCCGGCCGCTGGCGTTTCATGACCGGCGAACATGGCGAGGACGGCGAAGTTGTGCTGGAGCGGGGCGACGCCATCTCCATACCTATCCACGTGTTTCGGGGTTTCGAGAACGTAGGCAACGGCGAAGGATTCATGTTCGCCGCACTGGGCGGCGACGATCCCGGGCGCGTCACCTGGGCCCCGTATGTGTTCGATGACGCGCGCAAGTACGGCCTTGTGTTGCTGGAAAACGGCCGATTGATCGACACGCAGGCCGGCGAGACCGTTCCTTCCGGCGAACCGGTAATGCCGGCGACGACGCCCGCGCAGGTTGCGGAACTGCAGCGTCTGGACAGCGAAGCCCTGGAGTCATGCGTGGCTCGCTATCGCGGCGCGGACGGGGAGGCTGATTCGGTCCTGGCGCTGAATGCGTCCGGCGGCCGGGTCAGCGAGGAAGCAATCATCGGACAGTCCAATCCGGAAGAGGGCATGCTTAAAGCCCCGCTTGCCTGGCAGCACGGCTTCCACCTGCGGCGCCTTGAGTTCGGACCCGGCGCCTGTTTGCCGGCGCATTCGCGCAAGGAAGAGGAAGTGTGGGCGGTGCATGAAGGGACGCTTCGAATTGGATGGGGACGCGAGTCCCTGGACCTCGGGCAGGGCGATGTGCTGACCGTGCCCATTGGACTTGAACGCACCATCGAAAACCCGGGCGGTGGACCCGCGGAGGCGTTTGTCGTCCGGGGCGATGATTCCCCTGCGGGTGCGCACTGGGCCTGACTCCCTAAGGGATGGCTGCGGAGGCGCTGATCGCGGCGGGTGTTACGGCCAAAGCCCGTTCGTTTGCAACGCATTGAGAAACTGTTTCACTGGCCACACGTGAATGCCATCTTCGGTCCGGAAGGCGCGTTCTCCGTCGTAGATAAGGATGCGGCGAACCAGGCGTGGCAAGTTGGTGATGGCGCGCAACCCCTTGAGCAAGGTGGTGTTGTACCGTCTTGCCGCTTTGGCCTCAATAGCGAGATATTCGGTATCCCGGCTGAGCAGGAAATCAACTTCCGCGTAGGATTCTGCAGGAGCCCAGTAGTGGATGGCGTCGAATACCGGCTGTTCTTGCGCGTGGGCGCGCAATAGCCCGAGAATCCAGCCTTCGAACAATGCGCCGCGTTCCTCCGCCGACACGGGTCCGAATTGGCGTTTCACGGCTCTCGTCAGGCCAGGGTCCACCCAATAGAGTTTCGGGCGCCTTCTTTCGCGCACCCGCAGTTTGGCCTCGAAGGCGGACAAGCGCGAAGTGAGCAGTGTGTCTTCAAGAACATCCAGGTAGCCGGACACGGTAGTGCGCGCTACGCCGGCGTCGCGGGCAATGCCCGCCACATTCAGGGATTGTCCGTGCAACAACGCGGCAATGGGCAGGAAACGAACGAAACCGGGTAGGTTGCGGACCAGGGCCTCGGCTCGAATCTCCTCACGCAGGTAAAGCTGGACATAGCTTTCGAGAACTTCACGCCGGTTGTCCGCGGCCCGGACCAGGGGGATGCTGCCGTACCGGAGCACGTCCTCCAGGTTGAAATCAGCGCCGAGTTCCTGCGGAACCAGGGGATACATCGCCTTGCGGATTGCCCGTCCCGCCAGCAGGTTCGTACCCGCGGTCTTGAGTTTTCGCGCGCTGGAGCCAAGCAGGGCGAAGCGCAGGCCGCGTTCTTCGATCAGACGATGGACCTCATTCAGCAGCGTGGGAATACGCTGCACCTCATCGATAACAACCCAGTCATCCTGCATGATGGTGGAAACCAATTTCCGGAACAGAGACGGATCAGCCAACAGATCAAGAAACAGCGCTTCATCCAGCAGGTCCAGACGTAGCGCGTCCGGTAGCGTTGTACGCGCCCATGAACTCTTGCCGACCCCTCGCACACCGAACAGAAAGAAGCTGCGGCCGGGTAGTCGAGTAAGTCGTGTGTATATCATGCCGTCAAAAATACCCGGAAAGTGACGACATAACAAGCAGACTAAGGCCTCCAGGGAAGGTCTGAACAAGGCCCCAAGTATCGCTTGGGGAGGCGGGTCGGCGGTTTTTTGACGGCTTCGGCGCTGTTTCGGCGCCCGAAAACGGCCCGATAGGCGGGGTTCTTGCCGCCCCGCGCGGTGTGCAGACGTACGTATCCCATGTCAGGCGGCGCTTCTTTGTCGCACTTTGCCCGGCTGGCGGCGCAGCATTCTCGCCAGGTAGCGGCCGGTGTGGGAGCGTTTGACGCGCGCTACTTCTTCGGGCGGGCCTGCCGCCAGCAGGTCGCCGCCCGCTTCTCCGCCTTCAGGGCCCAGGTCGATGACCCAGTCGGCGGTCTTGATGACGTCCAGGTTGTGCTCGATCACCACGACGGTGTTGCCGCCGTCGCGAAGCCTGTGCAATACGGTCAGAAGCTGCGCGACGTCGTGGAAGTGCAGTCCGGTCGTGGGTTCGTCCAGCACATACAGGGTGCGTCCCGTTGAACGCTTGGCCAGTTCGCGGGACAGCTTCACCCGCTGCGCTTCGCCACCGGACAGGGTTGTGGCGCTCTGGCCCAGCCGGATGTAGCCAAGGCCCACGTCCATCAGCGTCGCCAGCTTGTGCGCCACCTTGGGCACGTTGGCGAACACCTCGGCCGCCTGCTCGACGCTGAGTTCCAGCACCTCGTGAATGTTGAGGCCGCGGTAGCGGATCTCCAGCGCCTCGCGTCCGTAGCGCCGCCCCTCGCACACGTCGCAGGGCACATAGACATCCGGCAGGAAGTGCATTTCCACCTTGATCAGCCCGCCGCCCTGGCAGGCCTCGCAGCGTCCGCCCTTGACGTTGAAGCTGAAGCGGCCCGGCTTGTAGCCTCGCGCCCGCGCCTCGGGCGTCATGGCGAACATTTCGCGAATCGGCGTAAACACGCCGGTGTAGGTTGCGGGGTTGGAGCGCGGCGTTCGCCCGATCGGGTCCTGGCTGATCTCAATGACCCGGTCCAGCCGTTCGGTTCCGCGCAGCGTCCTGAACCTGGCGCCGGGACAGGGTTTTCGTTCGATCGCCGCGATGACGCCGGGCAGTAGCGATTCGTTTACCAGCGAGGACTTGCCGGATCCGGACACGCCGGTGACGCAGGTCATCAGGCCCAGCGGCAGTGTTACGTCCAGTTCCCGGAGGTTGTTCGCGCAGGCCCCCTCGATTCTGAGTTCGCGGCCGGATTGAAACGGCTGGCGCAGTTCAGGCACCGGAATACTGCGCACACCGCTTAAGTATTGCCCGGTCAGCGACGCGGATTCCCGTTTGATCGCCGCGGGCGGACCCTCCGCCACGACCCGGCCGCCGTGATCTCCGGCACCCGGCCCCAGGTCCACAACGTGATCCGCACTGCAGATAGCCTCCTCGTCGTGTTCGACCATCAGCACCGTATTGCCCAGGTCCCGCAGTCTGGCCAGCGTGGCCAGCAGGCGCTTGTTGTCGCGCTGGTGCAGGCCGATGCTGGGTTCGTCCAGCACGTACATGACGCCCACCAGCCCCGAGCCGATCTGGCTGGCCAGCCGTATGCGCTGCGCTTCGCCCCCGGAAAGGGTCTCGGCGCGCCGGTCCAGGTTGAGATAGCCAAGGCCCACGTCGGCCATGAACCGCAATCGTTCCGCCAGTTCCCGCACGATGCGCTCGGCGATTTCCTGCCGCCAGCCCTTCAGACGCAGTGTCGTGAAGAATTCCAGCGCCGCTTCAACGCTCATGGCGCTCAACTCCGCGATCGAGCGCTTCGATACGATCACGTTGCGGGCCGCTTCGTTCAGGCGCGCGCCGTCGCAGTCGGGGCAGGGCGTGGAGCCGAGATAGCGCGACAGTTCCTCGCGCACCCGCGGCGATTCCGTTTCCCGGTAGCGCCGCTCCATGTTGGGAAGAACGCCCTCGAACGGCCTCGTGCGGGTGAACCGTCGCCCGGTCTGGAAGCGGAAGGTGAACTTTATCCGGGTCCGCCCGCTGCCGTACAGCACTACCTGGCGGATCTTCGCGGGTAATGACTCGAAGGGTATCTCCGGGTCGAAACCGTAGTGACGCGCCAGGCTTTCCAGGATACTGAAGTACCAGGCATTGCGGCGGTCCCAGCCGCGCACGGCGCCGCCCGCCAGGCTTAGGTGGGGTCGGACCACCCGTTCGGGATCGAAAAAGCGCTTGGAGCCCAGGCCGGCACAGGATTCGCACGCGCCGGCGGGGTTGTTGAACGAAAACAGCCTGGGTTCCATTTCGGGTATGGCGAAGTCGCACATCGGGCAGGCAAAGCGGCTGGAAAAAAGCACGTCGGCCCGCGCGGTTTCGTCGATGAAGCCCACCAGGGCGATTCCACCGGTAAGGGTCAGCGCGGTCTCGAAGGATTCGGCCAGCCGCTGGCGCAATTCCTCGCGCACCCGCAGGCGGTCCACGACCACTTCGATGGTGTGGTTGCGCCTGAGATCCAGCTCTGGCGGGTCCTCCATTTCGCACACCGCACCGTCGACACGGGCGCGAACGAATCCCCGGGCCACCAGGTCGGCGAACAGCTTGCGGTGTTCTCCCTTGCGGTTGCGCACCACCGGCGCCATCAGGTTGATGGCCGTGCCCTCCGGGAGCCTGAGCACGTCGTCGACCATTTCGCTGATGGTCTGCGCGGCAAGCTCGCGCCGATGAGTCGGGCAGCGCGGCACGCCGGCGCGGGCGAAAAGCAGGCGCATGTAATCGTAGATCTCGGTAACCGTCGCCACGGTGGAGCGCGGGTTGTGCGAGGCCGAGCGCTGCTCGATGGCGATGGCCGGCGACAGCCCCTCGATATGGTCCACATCGGGCTTGCTCATGACGCTCAGGAACTGCCGTGCGTAGGCCGACAGCGATTCCACATAGCGCCGCTGGCCCTCGGCGTAGATGGTGTCGAACGCAAGCGAAGACTTTCCGGATCCAGACAGGCCGGTAATCACGATCAACTGATCGCGAGGCAGCGACAGGTCGATCCCCTTGAGGTTATGGGTGCGCGCCGAACGGATGCGAATGTCACTCATGGCAGCCCACCAATATAACCCTGCCGGGCCATGCGGCGAAACCCGCGGGTTGACAGCCGCGTTACTTCGAGGCTCTGTCCTTTGACGGTCCGGTCAACCGGTATGGGATGAACACGGAAACGGGGCCGCCGACCCTGAAGTCCCGCGTATTGCGCGTCACCAGTGTCCGGTCTTCCTGAATCGCGATCGCCGCCTGAATGGCGTCGGGAAGCTTCCATGAGTAGGCGCGCCTCAGCCGCGCCGCAGCATCCGCCACTTCGACGGTAGCGGGCAACGCCGCAAAACGGTCAAGCAGTTCCCGGGCCAGCGGCAAACCCGTCTCGGCAAAACCGGCAAGCGTTTCCGCACGGGTAATGACGGAAATGGCGCATTCGCTTGCGTGAGCGGAAAGAAACTCAGTTGCTGCTTCAACACCGTTGAAGTGATCGATCACGATAACCGAATCGAGCAGATATCCCGGCACAGTTCAGGGCCATTCCTTGCGAATGCGCTCCTGGTATTCCAGGCCGTCCCCGTCCCGCCAGAGGCCGGCCGTTCGCTCCAGAACTTCCTCAAACGGCACGCCCGCGCGGCGCTGTTCCCTTTTTCGGAACTCGCTTACCGCCCGGCGAATCAGCGAAGACATGGACACACGGCGCACGGCCGCCTGCTGATCCAGCCATGCCTTCTGCCTGTCGTGCAAGCTGATTACGGTTCTGATCAGCGCTTTGCCCATACGCCTTAATGATATCAATAAATCGGAGTAATGATATCGCACATGAATACGTTTCATCCTCCGGAAGGCGCGATACTTTTCTCGGTGCAGGAGTAACGCCCCGCCGCGCGAAAGAAAAGACTGCGACGAAAGACGATGCGTTTGCCGCATTTGCGCGAGCAGGCCCCCATTATGTTGGTACTCGCGGCAAATTTCGGGGGCGTTTGCCGTGAGGCTTCCGTCGAGTAATGGCACAATAGTTGTGTTCCGGTGGATGAAGGCCGGAATTGTTCGGGAGAGTGAGAAATGCGTGGAGTAAACAAGGTAATCCTTGTAGGCAACCTGGGGCATGACGTGGAAGTCCGCCAGATGACGAACGGAAACCCGGTAGCGAACATTCGAATCGCCACAAACGAGCGATGGACCCGGCGGGACACCGGCCAGGTCCAGGAGCATACGGAGTGGCACAACGTGGTGCTCTTCGGGCGTCGCGCCGAATTGGCCCATCAGTACCTGCAAAAGGGTTCGCGGATATACGTCGAGGGGCGGCTGCGGACCCGTTCCTGGCAGGACCGCGAGGGCCAGGAACGGCGCAGCACCGAAGTCGTGGCCGACGACATGCAGTTCCTCGACAGGCGCGGCGGGGACGGTGACTACGAGCAGCGACGCTCCTCTCCGCCGGCGCAAAGCAATGACCAGCGCAGCAGCTTTGCAGGCGCGGGTGCGGGCTCGGACGCCGACGTCATGGACGACGAGGTCCCCTTCTAGCGCGTCGGGCCTCGCCGCGAGTTTCGGCTTCCGTGGCCGCGGTCCTGCACCAACTCGATTTCTCAAGGCATGAGCGGCAAACTTTTCATACGGACCTTCGGGTGCCAGATGAACGAGTACGACTCCGCGCGGATGGCGGACGTGCTGCGTGAAAGCCGCGGGTACACGCTTACCGGGGATCCCGAGGAGGCCGATGTCGTACTGATCAACACCTGCTCGGTTCGCGAGAAACCCCAGGAAAAACTGTTCTCCGAGCTCGGCCGCTACAAGGCGCTCAAACGCAAGCGGCCCGGAATGAAGATCGGCGTGGGCGGGTGCGTTGCAAGCCAGGAAGGCGAGGCCATAGGCAAGCGCGCGCCCTACGTGGACGTGATATTCGGCCCGCAGACTCTGCACCGCCTACCGGGCCTGCTCGCGCAGTCGGCCACATGCTCCGGCCCCGTAGTCGATATCGCGTTTCCGGCCGAGGAAAAATTCGCCGAACTGCCGGCGCCGCAAAGCACTTCCCCCGTGGCCCACCTGTCGATCATGGAGGGCTGCAGCAAGTTCTGTTCGTTTTGCGTGGTGCCGTATACGCGCGGCGAGGAGATATCCAGGCCGGTGGCGGACGTGCTCGCAGAGGCAATTCAACTGGAGCGCCAGGGCGTGCGCGAAATCAACCTGCTGGGCCAGAACGTCAACGGCTACCGTGGAGTTGCGCCTTCCGGCGGACTTGAGGACCTGGCCGGATTGATTCGCTATGTATCGAAACTCGAGGGCATAGGCAGAATCCGCTTCACGACGTCCCACCCCATGGAATTCGACGGCCGGCTGATCGACGCCTACGCTCGCTTCGAGAAGCTGCCTTCCTACCTGCACCTGCCGGTGCAGAGCGGTTCGGACAGGGTTCTTGCCCGCATGAAGCGGGGCTACACGGCGGATGAATACCGCGACAAGATCGCCCGCCTGCGGCGCGTTCGTCCCGGCATCAGCGTGGCTTCGGACTTTATCGTTGGCTTTCCCGGCGAGACCGAAGAGGATTTCGCCGATACCCTGGCGCTGGTCGAGGACATCGGTTTCGACCAGTCCTTCAGCTTCATGTACAGCCCGCGTCCGGGCACGCCCGCCCAGAAGATGGAAGAGCAGGTGCCGCAGGACGTGAAGCTCAGGCGCCTTCAGCGGCTGCAGGCCTTGATCGGCAGCCAGGCGCGGCGGATCTCCAGGCAAATGGTCGATACTTCAAGGCGGATTCTTGTCGAGCGTCCGGCGCGGCGCGGCGAAGGCCTGCTGGCCGGCCGCACGGGCAACAATCGCTGGGTAAACTTTGACGGTCCGCCCTCGCTGATCGGGCGGTATGTTGACGTCGTGATTACCGAAGCCCTGCCCAATTCACTGCGCGGCCGGCTGTTGCCGGAATCCCTTGCGGCCTGAGGCTTTCCCGCGCCCTGAATAGTCAGACCCACACGAGGGAGGTTGTCCTCCGTCCCGCGAACAACGGCGCGCTGGCCAACCTGTGCGGGGAATTCGACAAACACCTGCGCCAGATCGAGCAGGGCCTGGACGTTCGGATTTCAAGCAGGGGCAACCGCTTCCGCGTGCGCGGTTCGAAGCAGGCCATCGATGCCGGCGCCGCGGCGCTGAACGAGTTGTATCGAATGGCCGGGGAGGAAGCGCTGGATGCGGCCCGCATCCAGGCCTGCCTGAGCGAATGCGCCCAGGGCGCCGGGAGCGACATGGCGTCCAATGGCGACGATCAGGACGGCAATCCGGTTGACGGGCGGGACGAAATCGGGGAATCACAGCCGGTGGTCGTCACGCCAAGGATCCGCGTTCGTCCGCGCGGCGCCAATCAGCGCCGCTACGTAAAGGAGATTCGTTCGCGCGACCTCACCTTCGGGATCGGTCCCGCCGGCACCGGAAAGACCTGGCTGGCGGTGGCCTGCGCGCTTGAGGCCCACAGGGCGGGACACGTCGAGCGGATCGTTCTCGTGCGTCCGGCGGTGGAGGCCGGAGAGCGGCTGGGTTTCCTGCCCGGCGATCTGGCCAGCAAGGTCGATCCCTACCTGCGGCCGGTATACGACGCGCTGCATGCGATGCTGGGCCCGGAGCGTGTCGCGCGCTGGGTGGAACGGGCCGTGATCGAGGTGGCGCCGCTGGCCTACATGCGCGGCAGATCGCTCAACAGCAGCTTCGTCATCCTGGATGAAGGGCAGAACACGACGCCGGAGCAGATGAAGATGTTCCTGACGCGGTTCGGCGCCGATTCCCGCGCCGTCGTTACCGGGGACATCACGCAGGTGGACCTTCCCCCCGACCGCGAGAGCGGCATGCGCCATGCGCTCAGGATACTCAAGCCCGTTCAGGGCATAGCCACCGTGTATTTCTCCCCGCGCGACGTGGTCCGGCACGCCCTGGTGAAGCGGATTCTCGAAGCTTACGGTTCGCAGGACGAATCATGATTCGGGTTGCGGTGCAGGATGTTTCGGACGCCGGCCCCGCGCCGGAAGCGGACCTGTCCGGCGCGGGGATACGCGAGTTGGTGCGCGCCAGCCTCACTCGTTTCGCGCGCGAGGGCGAGGTGACCGTGCGGCTGGTGGAAGAAGCCGAGAGCCGCGAATTGAACAGGCTGTGGCGGGGCATCGACCGGCCCACCAACGTGCTTGCCTTTCCGTCGGATCGCGGGCTGGGGGAAATCGGCGACATCGTGATCTGCATGCCGCTGGTGCGTTCCGAAGCCGGCGGGCGCGGCTCCACGCCGGCTGCGCATCTGGCCCATCTCGTCGTGCATGGATGCCTGCATCTGGCGGGGCTGGACCACCATGAGCCGGAACAGACGCGGGCGATGGAATCGCTCGAATCGGAACTGCTGAAGCAGGCCGGCTGGCCGGACCCCTGGGCGGAGGAGCGCGCGTGAGCGGCCCGCAGGGATTCCTGGGCCGGCTTGCCGGACGTCGTCGGCCAACCCGCGCGCGGTTGCTGGAACTCCTGGCAGAGCTGGGAAGCGGGAAGGAAATCACGCCGGGCGAAAAGGCGATGATGGAAGGCGTGCTCGAGGTTTCCCAACGCGAAGTGCGCGAGGTAATGGTGCAGCGATCCAGCATGGTGGTCCTGCGCATCGACGACAGCCGCGAGCGGCTCCTGTCGACGATTATCGGTTCGGGCCACTCGCGTTTTCCGGTGATCGGCGAGAACCGTGACGAAGTCGTGGGCATCCTGCTGGCCAAGGACGTGCTCCCGGCCCTGACCGAGTCGCGTGAACAATCGCTGGAGATCAAGTCCCTGCTCAGGCCGGTGACGCTGATTCCGGAAACCAAGCGCCTGGACGACGTGCTGGACGAGTTCCGCCGCGGCCGCAATCATCTGGCCGTGGTCGTCGACGAGTACGGAGGGACCGCGGGGCTCCTGACGATTGAAGACGTCCTGGAGCAGATCGTGGGCGAAATCGGTGACGAGCACGACCTTGAGCAGGCGCCGGAGCTTGTACGCCAGGATGACGGCAGCCTGCTGGTCAGCGCCAAGATGCGCATCGAGGATTTCGACGAAGAGATCGATTCGGAGCTGGACACCGGCGAGTTCGACACGGTCGGCGGCCTGGTCATTCATCGCCTGGGCCGATTGCCCAAGCGGGGCGACTCTGTCGAAGCGGGGGGCTGGCGCTTCGAGGTCATCTCGGCCGACCGGCGGCGCGTGAAGAGGCTCAGGGTCAGCCGGCTCTGAACCGCAGGGCGCCCCCTGCCTGGCGCCGCGCGAATCTGCTAGAGCGTGTTGAGGTAGGCGATCAGCGCCTTGCGGAGATCGTCCCCGGGAAGCCCCGCAAAGCTCATGCTCGTGCCCGGAACCATGTCCGCGGGGCGTTGCAGCCACAGGTCAAGGTTTTCTTCGCTCCAGACAAAGTCCTCGGCGCGCAGGGCGTCGGAATAGACTGAACCTTCCGCGCTTGCCACCGGCCGATTGACGATGCCCGCAAGGTGCGGACCGATCTTGTCGCCGGGATCCGCCTCCGTTGCGTGGCAGGCCTGGCAGAGAATGTAAAGTCGCTTGCCGCGTGCAAGAAGTTGGGGATCGGGCGATTCGCTCGCTGCCGCCTCCTGTCCCGAGGGGGCATCCTGCCCGGCAAGCGCGGTCGGCAGGATCGCGAGTCCGCAAAGCAGGGAGCCGCACAGGGCGGCTGTCGCCAAAAGTCTTGAGTCTGCTGAGTTCTTCATGCTTTCTGCAGTATTTCAAAGGCCGCCCGCTCGCCGCTTTCCAGTGCCGCTTCCATCCCGAAGTCCATTCGTCGGGTGTGTTCACCGGCAAAGTGAAGGCGGTGGTGCGGAATGATCATTTCCCTGGCGAACCTTGAGATCTGGCCCGGACGGAACAAATGGCGGCAGCCCTGGATCAGGGGATTCTTTCGCCAGCCGTACAGGTCCACAAAGCGCATCGCACCCTTTGTGGCAGGGCGAATGCGGGCGATTTCCGATTCGATCAGGGCGAGGGCCTGATCATCAGGCATTTGATCGATTCGCGCCGACGAAGGGCCGGTGAAGATTACCGAGCACCGGTGTATGTCCTCTCCGGGCAGCTTGTCCAGCACCACCAGCGTCTGGATGGTTTCGTCGGTGAAGAACGACGGTTCCAGGCCGTCGTCTTCCCAGTACGGCCTTTCTATTACGCCCCAGGCGCGGGTCGTGCCGCGGTAGCCCAGCGTGAGAACCCCTTCGGCCTGGCGTCCGGCAAATCCCGGCGAAACCGAAATATTGCGCAGGGTCGTGAACGGTATGGCGGCGACCACGAAATCGGCGTTGTAGCGGCTGCCGTCCAGGCAGCGGATTTCCGCAAGGGCGCCGGTCATGTCGATTTCCGCAACCACCTTGCCCAGCCGGACGCGGTCCCCCAACGCTGCGGCCATCGCTTCCGGCAATCTGGATGTGCCGCCTTCGATAGTCCGCACCGGAAACGCTTCCTCACCTTCCTGGCGTGTGGCAGCCAACCCGAAAGGCGTGTCCACGCCCTCAGTCTGCGTCTGCGTCCTGCCGAAATTCGCGTCGAACATGGTTCGGGTTCGCTCCTGCATCATGCCGAGGCTGGAAGTCGTGCGGAGATCCATGGGAACAGCCGCCAGTCTGAGGGCGGCATCCGACACGCCGTTTGCCTCAAACAATTCCTGCATGGAGATGTCGTATGCGGAAAATTCGGGGGAAAGCCAGTCGTCCAGGTTTTTCAACGGATTAAGCCGGGACAACAGGCCCATGCCGACCATGATCGGCGGCATTTCGCGTTCGTCGTCGGACATCCTGTTGACCGGCGAATCGGCCCATTCGCCGGACCTCACCCATGTTCCGTTCACATAGTTGGACATGGGCATCAGGCTGCGGATGTCCGGGAGCAGATTGACGTCAAGCCGCGAGCACAGATCGATGGCCCGCGCATACGAACGGCCCACCTCGCTGGCGCCGTATTCAGGGCGTGTTTCGACGCCGTCGGCAGTACGGGCCCGGCCGCCGAAACGGTTCGACCCCTCCAGCAGGGTCACGTCGATGCCGAAGTCGGACAGAAGCAGCGCGCAGTTGAGCCCGGACAGGCCGCTTCCGATCACGACGGCCGTGGTCTTCTCGGCGGCGAAGCCGTTTGCGGGCTTCAGGAACGGGTAGGACAGAGACAGGGCCGAAAGAGAGAGCGCTCCCTTGAGGACCTGTCTTCTTCTGATACTCATTCTCGCTCCTCCAAAGGCGTAAACGCCGGCTGACCGCCCCTGCGGATTCTACCTGCGGCCGGGAGCGCGATGCCCAGCAACAGGCAAAGAACGACCAGCGGCCACTCTCCATAGCGCACGTACAGCGTCGTGCCCGCGAGCCTGGGCACGCTGACGTCCAGGAAGCCGGCTTCGTACTTGGGGAGACGGTCGATGATGCGGCCGCGAGTATCCACCGCCGCCGTTATGCCGGTGCCTGTCGCGCGCAACAGATAGCGCCGGGTTTCCATCGCCCGCACCCGCGCCATGTCCAGGTGCTGCTCGAGCGCAACGGTGTCGCCGAACCAGCCGTCGTTGCTGACGTTGATCAGAACTTGCGCTGCCGGCGCCCATCTTCGCTGCTCCGATCCGAAGGCCGCCTCGTAGCAGATGCTCACTCCGCAGACCGCGTCTCCGGCCATAAGCGGCGCCTGTTCGGAAGGTCCCGGCGCCAGGTCGCTGGCGGGGAGGTTCATGCTGAGCAGCCAGTCCCGTATCCCGTCGGGCACGGGAAAGAACTCCCCGAAGGGCACCAGGTGGTGCTTGTGATAGGTCCCTTCGCCGTCGCCCAGCACGATCAGGGAATTGTGCCGGCCGGCGTCGGTTGCGGTGAGGATTCCAAGCGCAAGGGCGATCCGCCGGGCGTGCAGGAGACGGTTCATTTCGTCGAGATAGTCGCGGACGAAATCCTGCGTCTGGGGTACCGCAACCTCCGGCCAGACGATCAGTGCCGGTCCCGGTCCCGCGCTTTCCATCGGCTGCCCGAAGCTCAATTGCTCGTACGTGTCGAGGGTCGGCAGAAACTGTTCTTCCAGCCACTTCCTCTCCTGGGGAATTCCGCCCTGCACCAGCCTCGCGTGCAGCTGGCCCAGGGCCTGCTCGTTCGGCTCGGGCAGCGAAATCTGCCCGAGCCCCGCGGCGGCGCCAAGCAGCGCAAGCAGCCCCGTTGCGCGCGTCATCCTGTTCGGGGCCATGCGCCAGACAAGCAGGCAGGCGCCAGCCAGCATGGCCGTCGCAAGGCCCACCAGGTACATGCCGCCCAGGGGCGCGAGGATCGTCGGGAGTCGGCCCGCAAACGCCGGAGCGGTGAGGTAGCCGGCGCTCAGCCAGGGGAAACCGGTGAACACCCAGCCCCTGAGCCACTCGGCAAGCACCAGGACGCTCGGCAGTACGAGCAGCAGGGCCACCCAGGGTCGCTTCGGCTGCATGCGCGCCGCCCAGTATCCACCCAGGGCGTACCAGCATCCCATAATGGCCGCCAGCAGGACGACCAGCGCAATGGCCAGCGCAACGGGTCCCCCGCTGACGATGCGCACGCTGTGGTAGATCCAGTAGCAGCCGGCCGAGAAGGCGCACAGCCCGAAGGCGAAGCTTCCCGCCGCGGTCGCCCGCGGGCTCTTTGCGGCCCGCACTCCCGACCAGAGGGACAAAAGGAGGGTAAGGCCCGCGAGGCCGATGAACCATCGAAGCAGCGTCCACTGGGGGTAGAAGCAGAATGCCGCAGCCCAAAGAAGCCCGGCCAACGCGCCTGTGGGAATCGTCCTGTTCATCGCCGGCTGCGTGCTATGCTCGAAGCGAGGGTCGGGATTTGGTCCCGGGAAGTTGGGGGCTTTCGCACATGTTCAGGAAGATCTGCGGCTTGTATCTTTTTGCCGATGACCGCGACGGCAATTGTAGTGGGGGCCGTTTTCGGCGACACGCGCAAGAGGCGGGTGACACGACACCCGTCGCAGTTTCAACCCTGACGGCGGCGCTGATGCTGGGACTGGCCGCTCTTGCCGCGCAGGCCGACGAATCCGATGCGCCGCGGGTGTTTCGTGACTGCGATGTATGCCCCGCGATGGTCGAGGCGCCGCCGGGCGATTTCATCATGGGCGCGGAGGGCGGCGAGGAAGGCCGCCCGGACGGGCCTCCGCATGCGGTCAGCATCAAGCGTGCGTTCGCGATTGGCCAGTTCGAAGTCACCAACCGGGAATTCGCCGCATTCGTCGACGATACCGGGTATGAGACCGAGCCGCCTTGCGCGGTGCGCGTGGGTGACGAATGGCTGGCGCACCCCGAAGCTCACTGGACCGATCTCCAGACCGGACAGGAGTGGCAGGCGGACCACCCGGTGGCCTGTGTCAACTGGCTGGACGCGCGCGCCTATGTCGCCTGGCTGGCTGATACGAGCGGCCAGCCATACCGACTGCCCAGCGAGGCGGAATGGGAGTATGCGGCGCGCGGCGGCGTGAGCGGCGATTTCCCCTGGGGGCCGGACCCCGACCAGGCCTGCAGTCAGGCCAACGTGTATGACTCGAGTGCGCAAGTCATGCACGGTTACAGCTGGCAGCCCGCGGATTGCGATGACGGTTTTGCGATGCTGGCGCCGGTGGGCAGCCTGCAGCCGAATGGCTTCGGCCTGCACGATGTGGCCGGCAATCTCTGGGAATGGGTTGAGGACTGCTACGAAGCGCCATATCCCGCCGATATTCCGACGGACGGAAGCTCGTACGGCCCGCCGCCCGGGCAGTGCGACCGGCGCAGCGTTCGGGGCGGGAGCTGGACTTCGCGCATCAGCCGGCAACGGCTTGCATTCCGCGGCCGCGACCCCGAGGACCTGCGCTACTCCATCTTCGGCTTTCGCGTCGCCCGGTCCCTGCCCGAATGAGGGAACGGCGTCCCGGGGGTAGGCGTGAAATAAACTTGTCCGCGGGACACATCACCTGGAACACATCCATGAATCGATCACCCTTGTCTTTACTATTGGTTTTCCTGATTGCGCCGCCCGCCATCGCCGACGACACGCAGCCGGAGACGTTCCGCGACTGCGAGCAATGTCCCGAGATGGTTGTGGTGCCGCCTGGCGCGTTCGTCATGGGAAGCGAGGAAGCAGTCAGCGAGCGCCCGATGGGACCCCCTCACGAAGTGACCATCCCCCGCCCGTTCGCGCTCGGAAAGTTCGAAGTCACCAACCGCCAGTACCAGGCGTTCGTGGACGCTACCGGTTACGAGATGTCGAAGGGTTGCCGTGGCCAAATCGACAATGAGTGGGCGGATGACCCCGAAGCCCACTGGACCGATTTGCGGCTGGGTCAGGAGTCCCTTCCCGAGCATCCCGTCGCCTGTGTCAGCTGGCTGGACGCCCGAGCGTTCCTTGCCTGGTTATCGGAAATCAGCGGCCAGGACTATCGTCTGCCCAGTGAAGCGGAGTGGGAGTATGCGGCGCGTGTCGGCGCCGGTGACTGGTTCCACTGGGGAGAAGATCCCGACGAGGGCTGCACCTACGCCAACATGTATGACCTGAGCGCGCACGCCGTGCATAACTTTATCTGGCCCCTGATCAATTGCGACGACGGTCATTCGACCCTGGCGCCGGTCGGCAGTTTCGAGCCCAACGGATTCGGTCTGCATGACATGACCGGCAATCTCTGGGAATGGGTGGAGGATTGCTACGAGGTGCTCTATCCGGAAGACACGCCGACGGACGGCTCGGCCTACAGTCTGCCGCCGGGTCAGTGCGACAACCGCAGCGTGCGGGGCGGCAGCTGGCTCACCAATCCCGACTGGCAGCGCACCACCTTCCGTGGCCGCGACCCTGAAGATGCACGCTACAGCTTCTTCGGCTTTCGCGTAGCCCGCTCCCTCACTTCCCCCGAAAACTAGAGCGCGTATAGCAACACCCCTCTGCCGGGAGTGTCGGCGGCAGGGATGGCGCCGCCAAGCTCCAGGATGGATTCATGCGTCTCCCGGCAGAGGGGTGTTGCTGTGCGCGCGCAGGGTAAGCGCCAGGTGTAGTGTTTGAGCGGACGGGCTCAGGCGGCCTGTTCGTAGCCGAGGACGGCTTTCGTTTCGAGGAATTCCTCCAGGCCCTCGCGACCGGATTCGCGACCGTTGCCGGACTGCTTGTAGCCGCCGAAGGGTGCGCTGAAATCGCCGGAATTGCCGTTGAGACAGACCTGGCCCGCGCGCAGTTGCGCCGCGACCTTCCTCGCCTGTTCAAGGTCGCCGCCCCAGATGTAAGCCGCCAGGCCGTATTCCGTGTCGTTGGCGATCGCAATCGCCTCGTCCAGGTCGTCGTAGGGAATCACGCACAGCACCGGCCCGAATATCTCCTCGCGTGCGATCGTCATGTCGTTGCTCACGTTGCCGAAGACCGTCGGCTTGACGTAATAGCCCCTTTCCAGGCCGTCGGGCCTGCCCGGACCGCCCATCGCCAGCGTTGCGCCTTCTTCGATGCCCTTGGCGATGAGTCCCTGCACCTTTTTGAACTGGGTTTCGCTGACCAGCGGGCCCATGGTCGTGTTCTCGGACTCGGGATCGCCGATTCGCGCCCGTGAAGCGGAGGCCACCGAGATTTCCACGGCCTTGTCGTGAAGTTCGACCGGGACCAGCAGCCGGGTAGGGGCGTTGCACGACTGTCCGGTGTTCATGCAGACATTGCGCATGCCGTTGATCACGCCCTTTTCCAGCGAGGCCTCGTCCAGGATGAGATTGGGCGACTTTCCTCCCAGTTCCTGGCTGACGCGCTTGACCGTTCCGGCCGCCGTGGCGGCCACCGCGATCCCTCCCCGGGTGGAACCCGTAAACGAGACCATGTCGATGTCGGGATGAGCGGCGATGGCCTGGCCCACCCCGGGCCCGTCGCCATTGACCAGGTTGAAGACGCCGGCGGGCACGCCCGCGGCCGCTATGACTTCGGCGAAAACCACGCCGCTGAAGGGTGCGATCTCGCTGGGCTTGAGCACCATGGTGCAACCGGCCGCCAGCGCCGGCAGAACCTTCAGCGTGATCTGGTTGATCGGCCAGTTCCACGGCGTGATGAATCCGCAGACTCCGATCGGTTCGCGGCGAATCATCGTGCCGCCGCGCCGCTCCTCGAACTCGAAGTTCTCCAGGAGCCGCCGCGCGGTCTTGGCAATGACCACGCCCATGGCGGCCTGCGCCTTTGTGGCCAGGCTCCTGGGCGCGCCCATCTCCGCCGTAATCGCGTCCGCCATGTCGTTGTAGCGGGACTTGTACGCGGCGATGAACGAGTCGATCAGCTCGAGACGTTCCCGCTTGTTCGTCTGCGAATAGCCGGCAAAGGCCGTTCGCGCAGCTGCTACCGCCCGATCGACGTCCGCCGCGCCGCCCAGCGAAATCACCCCGCCGGGTTCCTCCGTGGCCGGGTTGATCACGGCCAGTTCGCGCGGCTCGACCGGGTCGACCCACTCGCCGCCGATGAAAAACTTGCGGTACTCATATTCGGCCATTGCTGCCGCTCTCCTTTAGTCGTGTGGACAGGCCCGCGAGGATACACCGCCTGAGGGCCCCGTGCTATCCTGCCGCGCTACGCTCTAAGCCGAGGCGCCGAAAGAAATGCAAACCATGCTAGGCCGACTGACCCGGGTTGAGGGTTCGGTCCCACTTTCGCTGCGCGCGGGCTGGGGTATCGGCGCCCTGGGAGTGGCGCTGCTCTTCAACACCTACTCCGCCATCATCCTTTTCTACCTGACCAGGGTAGCCGGGGTCGCAGTCATCACGGCCGGGGCGCTCATGATGATCGCCAAGCTCTACGACCTTGTAACGGACCTGCCCATGGGCATCCTCAGCGACCGTACCAGAAGCCGCTTCGGGCGCCGCCGGCCCTGGCTGCTGGTGGGCGCCTTCGTGTGTGGCGGGGCATTCGTATTGCTGTTCAGCACACCGGCCGAGTGGGCGGATTTCGAAAAGGCGGCCTATGTACTGGGAGGCCTGCTGGTCTTCAATACCGGTTACACGCTGTTCAACGTACCGCACATAGCCATGCCCGCCGAAATGTCCACAAACTATGACGAGCGAACGGCCATCATGTCATTTCGCGCCGTGGCCATCATGATAGGAACCTTTACCGTAATTGGCGTTGGGCCCACCCTGGCGGCGCAATTCGGAGGCGGCAACGCAGGCTACGAAATTGTGGGCTGGCTGTTCGGCGTCCTGGCGCTTGTGGCGATGATTGCCTGTTTCTTCGGGACGGCCGGGGCGCGCGCGACCGAGCACGTAATACCCCGCCAGAGTCCATGGGAGCAGATTCGCACGGCAGCATCCAACGTGCATTTCCTGAAGCTTGCCGGTTTCAAGCTGCTGACGCTGCTGGCCACCGGTGTGGCGGCGGGGAGTGTCCTGTTCTTTATCGTGGACATTCTGGGGCATACCCAGGACGTCATGCTGTGGTACGCGCTGGGCGGCAACCTGATCATGCCGCTGCTGGCCGCCCCGTTCTTCTGGGTGCCGTTCTCGCGCAAGGTGGGCAAGCATCGCGCCCTGATGCTTGCAACCTTCGGCTTCATGGTGGGAGCCCTCTGGTGGTGGTTCGTGCCGCCGGGCGAACCCGTGTGGCTGCTGTTCGTAAGGGCCCTGGTTCTTGCCTTCTTCGGTATGGGCAAGCTGCTGCTGGGCATGTCGCTGCTTCCTGACGTTCAGGAGTACGACTACCTTTCGACGGGCCTGCGGCGCGAGGGCGTGTTCGCCGGCGCATACAACATGGTGGAAAAGTTCGCGTTCATGGGGGCTCCCGTGGTCATAGGTCTTATTCTCGGTGTGCTGGGTTACCAGTCGACCGTTGACAACGAAGCCATTCAGCAGGACCCAAGTGCGCTGACCGGCATTCGCATATCCATTGCGATCGTTCCGGCGGTCTGCAACCTGCTGGCCGGCATGATTCTGTTGCGTTGGACCCTGACCCGGGAATATCTGGAGGAAATGCGCGCCAAGCGCGATTCCGCTCACGCCGGGAGCGAAGGCGTCTCGCCCTCGTAACAGCACTCAATTGAGTGGGGGCGGGCGCCGTGAGGGCAACCCCCTCGCGTCCAGGCGCACGCGTACTCTCCCTGGCTCAGGCGGCCTGGTCGGCCTCCACGGCCCGCGCCGGAGTGGCCGGCAGCAGCGGGATCGGGTCGATCACCCAGCCCTTCTTCCTGCGCCGTTCCGGACTCGGTATGGCGAACGCCGTATGCCGTTCCTGCTCGCGAACCTTGTCCAGGTCAATGCGCCAGCCGCGCGCTTCCCATTCCTTCAGCCGTTCCCGGTAGCGCCCGATGGGGTAGTCCGAGGGAGTGAACAGTTCCCTGGTATTGACCCGCGGCGTGATCTTCGGATGCAGTTCATAGAGCACGTCCCGGTCCTGGCTCGCCACATACTGGTTACGCTCCATCATGGTTTCGTCATAGATGTCTTCCAGCATGAAGTTGCGCATATTGACCAAAAACAGCCGCGTGTTTTCCTCGTCGATCGGCGCTTCGTACAGGTACTGGTAGATGTGCATGTCCGGCGTGGGATTGATGAAGGTCCAGACGGAAGCCGGTCCGTGATGGCCGGTGCCCACCCTGATGGTGCGGTTCCTGGTCTCCCCGGACGCCTCGCGCATTTTCTTCTCGGCCAGCGGCGGCGCGAACACCTTGTTGAAGAACCCCGTGCCCCAGTCGGTCTCGCGCATGTCCAGCTCGTGGACCCGGTAATTCTCGTTCATGCCCTTCATTCCATGGGTGGGGTGCACGAACTCGTTATGAGCCGGGTCGATGCCGTTTTCGATTGAGCGCTTGTAATTGAACTTCCATTCGAGCACCTGGCAGGTGGAGGCCCAGCCTTCCTGGCCCCACTCATTGATCTCCAGGATAGGCGGCCGTTCCGACTCGTCGAGGTCGCCCAGAAAACAGAAAACCAGCCCGTAGCGTTCCATGACCGGATACGAGTCCACCCGCGCCCGCCCTGGCGGCTTGGCCTTCATGCCGATGGAGGGCACGCGCACGCATTGGCCGTCGCCATTGAAGCGCCAACCGTGATAAGGACATTGCACGCAACTATCGGCTACCAGGCCGTCGCCCAGGGATCCGCCCCGGTGGCAGCAGGTATTGCTGAGGCAATGGGCCTGACCGTCCTCGTCGCGCCACAGCACGAAGTCCTGGCCAAGCATGCGTTGCTTGAGCGGCTTGTCTTCGAGTTTCTCCGACTCGACCGCGGGATACCAGAAGTTGATGAACATGGCTTTGCTCCTGGATTACAGAGCAAATAGTTTATACCGGAACCTGCCAGGCGTCGTAGTGAAACAGGCCCAGCGATTCTTCATTGCGATTATTGCGCTCGGCAAAGCGATCCGTGTCCGGGGCAAAGAACCGGTGAATGATTTCCGCGGATTCCAGCATCACCAGCGTGGTGCGCTCCACACGGGCGGCCTCGTAGCGCTGAAACGCTTCGGCAACACTGCCGGATTCCGCCATGCATCGGGCCAGCACGACTCCGTCTTCAATCGCCATTACCGCACCCTGCCCCATAAAGGGCAAGGTGGGATGCGCAGCGTCACCCAGCAGCGAAACACGCCCAACGCTCCAGCTTTCCAGCGGCCGCCGGGAAAACAGGCCCCACTTGTAGCAGAGTTCAGGCGGAGTGGCTCCAATGATTGCCCGCACCAGGTCGTGGAATTCCGAAAACTCGTCCAGCACTTCCCGTACCGTCGATCGTTGCGACCAGCTCTCCACCTGCCAGTCGTCCCGTTCCACGAAGGCGACGTAGTTCACCGTTTCGCCGCCACGGATCAGGTAGCGCACGAATAGATGCCCCGGTCCGATATAAGTGCCTGAGGGAGGGTCCACCGCTTCGGCCGGCACCTTGGCGGCGGGCGCCAGACCCCGCCAGGCGACGTAACGGGTGAACTTCGGCGATTCCTGCTCGTGCATTTGCGAGCGAACGGGCGATTTCACGCCGTCGCAGCCGACCAGGGCCCGGCCGGAAGCGCTGTTGCCGTTGGTGAACCAGGCGGTGACGCCCCCGGAATGCTGGGTAAAACGCTCGAATTCGTGGCCCAGGGCAATGCAATCGGGATCGTTCGCCCGCACGGCGTCGGCGAGCATGTCGTGCAGGTCCGCCCTGTGGATCTGGCAGTACGGCGCGCCGTACTGCTGAAGCGTCAATTCGCCGCGCTCCCGCCGCACCAGAATGCGGCCCGTCCGGTAATGATGCACCGCCTGATATGAGGGAGGGTCCGCCAGCTCCTCCAGTTCCCTCTCAAGGCCCAGGCCCATCAGCGCCTTTGAGCCGTTCGGGCTCAGCGTAAGCCCCGCTCCGACCTCGCCCAGTTCCGGCGCCTGCTCATACACTTTTACGGCGACGCCGGCGCGCTGCAGCCCCAGCGCGCAACTCAGGCCGCCGATCCCGGCGCCGATCAACATGACAGGCTGCTCACTCATCCGGCGGAATTGTATGCCCCTATCGATGTTCAGCGATGTTCATGAGGCGCTTTGCTCGCCGGATACAATGCGTGGCCTGATGTTCTGCGGGAATTACCTATGCGCAACGCCACAATCGCTGCCGGCCTGCTGGCCTCGTTCGTACTGATGTCCGCCGCGCAGGCGCAAACAGTGCTCATTACCGGTTCCAACAGTGGTATCGGACTGGAATTCGCCAAGCAATACGCGGATCGGGGATGGACCGTGATCGCCACCCACCGCCGCGAATCGACGCCGGACACCCTTGCGGCGCTCGAAGAGCAGCATTCCGGCGTTCGCGCGGAAAAGCTGGATGTGACCGACCACGCCAGTATCGACGCGCTGGTGGAAAAGCTGGCCGGCATGCCGATCGACGTGCTCATCAACAACGCCGGCATCACCGGCGATTTCACCAAGCCGAGGCCGCAGACCCTGGGCACGCTGGACTATGACATGGCGGTGCACTTTTTCCGCACCAACGCTTTGGGTGCGCTCAAGGTGAGCGAGGCCTTCATGGACAATGTGGAGGCCAGCGACCAGAAGAAGATCGTGGCCGTCAGTTCGCTGGCCGGCTCCTTTGGCGGTGACTCCGGCGGCAAGGGCGGAATCTACTGGTACCGCACCAGCAAGGCCGCACTGAACATGATGATGGTTGGGGTCGCCGCCGATTCGAAGCGCAAGGGTATTACCGTCGCGCTGCTGTCGCCCGGACAGGTAAAGGTGGAAAAGATCGCCGAGATGATCGAACGGATAGGCATGAAGGGCTTTATCGAGCCGTCCGAGAGCATTAGCGGCATGATCGAGGTGATCGAGAACCTTGCGCCGGAGGATTCCGGCACATTCATCCGCTACAACGGCGAGCGCCAGCCCTTTTAGGAGCTTGCGCCGTACAAGCGGCTGTAACCGACTAGTCGCATGTTCACTAGAGTCCAAAAGGTACCGGGTGGTCGTTTAACTCGTTGATAATACTTATCGTTACGGTGAAAGCGGCGCGGCGAAATGGGCTCGCCCGTGGAGCATGCAGCGGTGGGTGGGCTGCGCGGCCTTCAGGCCGGGGATCGCAGTCTACCATTTCGGTAACGCGGCGGTTACCATATTTCAGTGATCCAAGTCACGGAGTACGTCGATGCACAGGGGCGCCGTCCATTCGGGCGATGGTTTGATCGACTGGATGATCAAGCCGCGATCAAGGTCACGGCTGTATTGGACCGCATGGGGCGGGGCATCTTGTCCAATACGAAAGG
>LXNI01000468.1_pt1 | contig 46063 bp, 43 predicted proteins | sample 809091 | NCBI WGS metagenome assembly LXNI01 (sample SAMN04870527, study PRJNA318959) | sponge metagenome | biome: 01000161; feature: marine sponge reef; material: water | host: Sarcotragus foetidus | place: Greece: Milos, Mediterranean Sea | collected 2013-05-29 | depth 5-7 m
GGCGAGACGCCCGCCCGACAAGGCGCGAGGAGGGAGAATATCGGGAATATTCGACCGACGAGCAACGCAGTCGGGCGGGATGGATCGTCGGTCGAATGCCGCGGGACTTTTGCCACGGGCTGCCAGGCGACCCAAGTTTACGCCACGGCCTGTCGGACGGTTCCAGGAAAGCGTTGACGGACCCCGGCTTTATCAGAGTACACTGATCCGATGAAGCCATCCGGATCGCAACGTATGGAGCAACTCCTGGTCATCACTGCGGTAGGCAACGATCACACCGCCGCGGTGCAGACCGTTTCCAGGATCATCCTCGAGTGCGGCGCCAGCATCAGGGAAAGCCGCATGACCGCGCTTGGCTCAGAATTTGCGATGCTTCTGCTGGTCTCGGGCAACTGGCATTCAATCAGCAGGCTGGAGCAGGATCTTGGCAAGTATGCCGACACCGAGGATCTGACGATTCAGGTGCGACGTACCAGCATCCGGCAGTTCAACAAGGAATTGCTTCCCTACGCGATCGACGTCGTCTGCCTCGACCAGCCGGGCATCGTGCACCACCTGTCCGGCTTCTTCGCCGAACGCCAGATCGGGATCGCCGAAGTCACGACGCGCAGCTATCCGGCCGTGCACACGGGAACGCCCATGTTTTCGGTTCAGATGTTCGTGAACATTCCCGCGGGCATCCACATTTCGGCTATTCGGGAAGAGTTCATGGAATTCTGCGACCGGCTCAATCTGGATGCCATCATGGAGCCCGTCAAGACTGCTTGATGGCAGGATACACCCATGGGCAAGTTACGACAGGGAAGCAAAGTACCTGCGTTCAGCGCGTCGGCGACAGGCGCCACCAGGGTACTTTCGGACGACTTGATCGGCTCGCCGGTGGTGCTGTATTTCTATCCCAGGGACAATACTCCGGGATGTATAGTTGAAGGCAGGGATTTCAGCAGCCATCATGAGGAATTCGTCCGCCGGGGGGCCGCCGTGTTCGGCGTTTCCCGCGAAAACATCGCGTCCCACGAGAAGTTCAAGGCAAGGCATGGCTTCCCGTTTGAACTGATAGCCGACGAAGACGAGAAACTTTGCAAGATATTCGGTGTCATCAAGGAGAGGACGTTGCTTGGAAGAAGAATCTCCGCTGTTCAACGCAGTACTTTTCTGATCGACGCCGACGGCGTACTTCGCCGCGAGTGGAGAAAGGTGAACATCCGTGGTCATGCCGTGGAAATACTCGAGGCGCTCGATGAACTGTAGCTTGCATGCCGCACTCTCCCGCCGCCGCCTGCGTTGCAGGTGGCCGACAGCCCTGTTGCTCGCTGTGGGCGTCAATGCCGTCGCTCAAACGCCCAATCTGCCGGATTTCGGTACGCCGGCCGACTCCGTACTCAACCGGAGCCAGGAAGCGCAACTCGGTCGCAGCGTCATGTCCCAGCTTCGCAGCGCCGGCGCCATCATGGACGATCCGATCGTCACCGAATACATCCAGACCCTTGGCGCCAGATTGGCAGGCCAGGCCAACGATGGCGACCACCGGTTCGAGTTCTTCATGGTCGACGACGATGCCATCAACGCTTTCGCGCTTCCCGGAGGTTTCATCGGTATGAATTCCGGCCTGATACTCGCAAGCGAACGCGAGAGTGAAGTCGCCGGCGTGCTGGCCCACGAGGTTGCGCACGTTACCCAGCGCCATATCGCGCGCTCCATCTACAGCAACCAGCGAAACAGCATCCTGTCAATGGCGGCCATGATCGCCGCGGTGTTGCTGGGTGCCGCGGCCGATGCCAACAGTCAGGCCATGCAGGGCATCATCAGCGCTTCGCAAGCTGCGGCAATCCAGGCCCAGATCAACTATACCCGCGCCAACGAGCACGAAGCCGACAGGATCGGCATCGGTACGCTGGCTTCAGCCGGGTTCGATCCGACGGCCATGGCCACCTTTTTCGAGAAATTGTCCAGACGCTATGCGATCACTTCAGATCTGATGCCGTCGTTCCTGCAGACACACCCGGTGACGTCCGCGCGAATCGGCGAAGCTCGGGAACGGGCGCGACTGCTACCGGCCGCGGACGTTACCGACAGCGTCAGCTACGAGGTCGTCAAGGCCCGTCTGGAGGTTTTCGCAGCACCCTCCGAAGAAGCGGCAGTGGAAATCTTCAGAGCGCGCCTGGACGCCGGCAGCGCGAGCATCGCAAACCGTTACGGATACGCGCTCAGCCTGCACAGGGCCGGAGCACATGACCTCGCCCAGCGAGCGTTTGCGGATCTGGTTGAGGAGTTTCAGGGCGTCATCGCATTTCGAATCGGCGAAGGCGAGGCATTGATGGAGAGCCGTCAGGTCGCCCTGGCGCTTGCCCGGTACGAAGAGGCCATTGAACTGTCTCCCAGAAACGTTCCGCTGACCCTGAGCTACGCCGACGCACTCATTCCGGCCGGCCATCCCGCGCAGGCACACGATCTGCTCCTGGACCTGCTCAACAACTCCACTCCCACGCCGGAGCAGTTTCGACAGATATCCCGCGCCGCCAACGCCGAGGGCGATATCGGTAATGCTCACCACTACATGTCGCACTACTACGTGAGCATCGGCAACCTGGCACTGGCGTTCAACCAGATTCGCATGGCGCTGGAATCGCCCGGCGTCAATCCCGTGGACAGGGAGCGATTCCAAACCGAGTTCAATGAGCTGGAGGCCTACGTGGACGAACAATTGCGCGCCCGGTCAAACGGCCCGCGCAACCGTCCCCCTCCCCCCCTTCGCTAGCAGCCAATCCCCCACGACGCACCGCCACGCGCATTTTTCGACAAATAGTACTAAAATAGTCCTGTTTAGCTTTCTACAGGCGTTGCCATGCTGCGAATGAGCAAATTGACCGACTACGGCACACTGGTGCTTGCCCAACTGGCTGCCAGCGAGGGGCGGCTGGCCAGCGCCCACCAGGTTTCCGTGGATACACACCTGTCGTTGCCTACGGTAAGCAAACTGTTGAAGTCCCTGGTCCGCGCGGGCCTTGCGGTTTCCGAGCGCGGCGCCCGCGGCGGCTACGCGCTATCCCGGCCTGCTGAAGAAATCTCCGCCGCGGAAATCCTGGATGCGCTGGAAGGACCCGTGGCCATTACCGAGTGCAGTTCCGCTTCCAGCCTGTGCGAACTGGAGTCATCCTGTCGAGTCGGCAGGGCCTGGCAAAGAATCAACGTGAGCATTCGCGAAGCGCTTGACGAAGTCAGTCTGGCCGATCTGCAGCAACCCACCGGGCCCACCTTGCCTCCGGACCGCTGGAAAAATGCAATGCGGCAGTCAATCAAACATTAAATAGCGATATATCAAATATATGTCAGTACAACCTAAAGAAATTTCTGATCTGGTACAAAGCCGCTACGAACACGGCTTTGTGACCGATATCGAGCAGGAACTCGTCCCGCCCGGTCTGGACGAAGACGTGGTCCGGCTCATTTCCAGAAAGAAGGGTGAACCGGAGTTCCTGACGCAGTGGCGCCTCAAGGCCTACCGCCACTGGATCACCATGGACGAGCCTGTCTGGGCCCATGTGAAATACGCCCCGATCGACTATCAGGCCATTTCCTACTTCGCCGCACCGAAGAATCAGGACGATGCTCCGAAGAGCCTGGACGAAGTCGACCCCAAGCTGCTGGAAACGTACGACAAACTGGGTATTCCGCTGCATGAACGGGCAAAGCTGGCAGGCGTGGCCGTTGACGCGGTATTCGACAGCGTCTCGGTGGCCACGACGTTCAAGACGCGGCTCGCCGAGGCCGGTGTGATCTTCTGCTCTTTCTCCGAGGCTGTCCGCGAGCATCCGGAGCTGGTCGAAAGGTACCTGGGTAGCGTGGTTCCCCAGCGGGACAATTTCTTCGCTGCCCTGAATTCCGCGGTGTTCAGCGACGGGTCCTTTGTGTATGTGCCAAAGGGCGTGCGCTGCCCCATGGAGCTGTCGACCTATTTCCGCATCAACGCGGCCAACACCGGACAATTTGAACGTACCCTGGTCGTTGCAGACGAAGGCAGTCACGTAAGCTACCTTGAGGGGTGCACGGCGCCCATGCGCGACGAGAACCAACTCCACGCGGCGGTCGTGGAACTGGTCGCACTCGAGGATGCCGAAATCAAGTACTCCACCGTACAGAACTGGTACCCGGGCGATGAGAACGGCGTGGGCGGCATCTACAATTTCGTAACCAAGCGCGGCGACTGCCGTGGCGCCAACTCGAAGATTTCCTGGACCCAGGTGGAAACCGGATCGGCCATCACCTGGAAGTACCCGAGCTGCGTGCTGCGGGGGGAGAATTCCATCGGCGAATTCTATTCCGTGGCGGTCACCAACAATCATCAGCAGGCGGACACCGGCACGAAAATGATCCATATCGGCCGCAATTCACGCAGCACGATCATTTCCAAGGGCATTTCCGCCGGACAGGCGCAAAACGCGTACCGCGGGCTGGTCAAGGTGTTTCCCAGCGCCAAGCGCGCAAGAAACTACACCCAATGCGACTCGCTGCTGATCGGCGATCGCTGCGGGGCGCACACTTTTCCCTACGTGGAGGCGCGCGAACGCAGCGCACACATCGAACACGAGGCCACGACCTCAAAGATCAGCGAAGACCAGCTCTTTTACTGCCGCCAGCGCGGATTGTCCGAGGAAGACGCCGTCAACATGATCGTGAACGGCTTTTGCCGCGAAGTAATCAAGGAACTCCCCATGGAGTTCGCCGTGGAAGCCCAGGCGCTTCTCAACGTAAGTCTGGAGGGCGCCGTAGGCTGACCATGGACGAGAAACCACTTCTGCAAATCGACAATCTCCACGCCGAAGTGGAGGACCGCGCCATTCTCAAGGGCGTGAATCTCAAGGTACGCCCCGGCACGGTCCACGCCATCATGGGGCCCAACGGATCCGGAAAGAGCACCCTGGCGCAGGTACTGGCCGGCCGGGATACGTATGCCGTCACCGACGGGACGATCCGTTTCGGTGACAAGGACCTGCTAGACATGGCGCCCGAGGAGCGCGCCCGGGAAGGACTCTTTCTCGCGTTCCAGTACCCCGTGGAAATCCCGGGCGTCAACAACGCCTACCTGCTCAAGGCCGCACTCAATGCACAGCGCGCCTCCAACGGTCGCGAACAGGTCGATGCTTTCGAGTTCATGCAAATTATCAAGAACAAGATGGAACTCATGAAAATATCGAAAGAGTTTCTGAATCGAAGCGTCAATACGGGATTTTCCGGCGGAGAGAAGAAACGCAACGAAATACTGCAGATGCTGGTGCTGGAACCCAAGCTTGCCGTGCTCGACGAGACGGACTCGGGCCTGGACGTGGACGCACTGAAGGTCGTGGCCACGGGAATCAACACCCTCCGGCATCCGGAGCGTGCGGCTGTTCTGGTCACGCACTACGAACGACTATTGGAACTGGTGGTACCGGACTACGTGCACGTGCTCTCGGAGGGCCGCATCGTGAAGTCCGGCGACCAGCAACTGGCGCGTACGCTGGATGAACGCGGTTACGACTGGGTACGGGAAGGTGCTGCCGGCCCATGAATGCTGCGGAACTCAGCGCCGCCTTCGATTCCAGCCTGGATCGGCTGGCTGGATCCGACGCTTCACTGTCAGCGCGGCGTCAGGCCATGGCCGCGTTTGCCCGGAGCGGATTTCCGACGCGCAGGAACGAGGACTGGAAATACACCGATCTGAAACCCATCGTGACGGGACGATTCGATCCCCTGCCGACGACCCCGGGCGAGGATGATGGCCGCTCGGCGCTGGATCGGCTATCGAGTCTGGAGATCGTCCCGGGGGCGCCGCGATTGGTATTCCTGGACGGTCGGCGATTGGCAAACGGCGGATCGCCCGCCCTTCCGCGGGGCGTACACATCATGGATCAGCGCACAACGTGGCAGCGCATCCATTCGATCCAGACCGACGGGCAATTTCGCGACTATCCGCTGACTGCCGTCAATACCGCGTTTTCGCCCGACTGTACGCTGATTCGAGTCGAGGCGAATGTCGAGGTTCATCAACCGCTGCATCTGATTTACCTCGGGGGTGCGGCGGCCAACAGCGCCGCGCACGCTCGAATCCTGATTGACCTCGGCCCGAACAGCCGCCTGAGCGTTATCCAGCATTTCGCCGCCCGAGAGGGCGCGGGCTGGACCAACTCCGTGACGCAGGCGACACAGGAGGCGGGCTCGCACCTCACGCTATATCGATTGCAGGAGCACGCTGAAGATCATCTGCACACGGAGCTGCTGGATGTCAGGCTGGCGCGGGATGCCGGCGCCAGGCTCGGCTACGTGGACCTTGGCGGCCGCCTGGTCCGCAGCGACCTTCGGGTACAGTTGGCCGAAGCTGGCGCCTCCTGCGACATCTCCGGCGTTTTCCTGGCCGCGCAGGGCCAGCATGTGGACAACCACTCCCGCATCGACCATATCGCGCCTCACACAACGAGCAACGAAGCCTTTCGCGGCATCGTCGGCGAGCGAGGCCGCGGCGTCTTCAACGGCAAGGTCGTGGTCCACGCTGGCGCCCAGGGAACGGACGCGCGGCAGTCCAGCGACAACCTGCTCCTTTCCGAGCACGGTGAGGTCGATACCAAGCCGGAACTTGAGATCTACACCGACGATGTCAAGTGCGCCCACGGCGCTACCGTGGGCGAACTGGATGCCCAACAGCTCTTCTACCTTCGCTCCAGAGGCATGGATGAAGAGACGGCCAGGGGGTTGCTGACGTTTGCGTTCGCAAATGCCCTGCTGCGCCGGATAGAGCTTCCTGAGCTCAGAAAGCGGGTCGTGACCGCCGTGGCCGGTCACCTGCCCGACTACGAGCACTGGGGAGGGTTGTTGTGAGCGCTGTCAGCGACGTCGCGCGACCAGGGCGTGCCACCGGGATCGCCGCACGCCGTGCCGACTTCCCGGCGCTGTTTCAGCAGGTGCACGGCAAGCCGCTGGCCTACCTGGACAGCGCCGCCTCGGCGCAACGGCCCCAGGCCGTGATCGATGCCATGGTTGCCCACGAGCGGCGCAACCACGCCAACGTGCACAGGGGCGTGCATCAATTGAGCCAGCGTGCCACGGACGCCTACGAGGGCGCCCGGGACAAGGTGCGCGATTACATCAATGCGTCGGGATCAGACGAAATCATCTTTACCCGGGGAACCACCGAGTCGATCAATCTCGTCGCCGCAAGCCTGGGCAAGATACGGCTCGGACCGGGTGACGAAGTGCTGATCACCTGGATGGAGCACCACTCGAACATCGTTCCCTGGCAGATGATCTGCGAACAGACGGGCGCGCGCCTGGTGGTTGTACCCATCAACGGTGACGGTGAACTGGATATGGAGGCGTTTCACCGCCTGCTGGGCGACCGGACCCGGATCGTCGCGGTGGTTCATGTCTCCAACGCCCTGGGAACGATCAATCCGGTACAGGAAATCATCGCGGCCGCTCACGGCGTGGGCGCCCTGGTCCTGCTGGACGGCGCCCAGGCCACACCCCACATGCGAATCGATGTACAAAGCCTCGATTGCGACTTCTACGCGCTCTCCGGCCACAAGACGTTCGGCCCGACCGGTATCGGCGTGCTGTACGGCAAGCGCGCGCTGCTGGACGAGATGCCGCCCTACCAGGGCGGCGGCGAGATGATACGTACCGTCACGTTCGAAAAGACCACCTACAACGCCCTGCCCTGCAAGTTTGAAGCGGGCACGCAAAACATTACCGGGGCGGTGGGCCTCGGTGCCGCCATCGACTATCTCGCAGGCGTCGACTTTGCGGAGGTGGCACGACACGAGGCCGACCTGCTCGATTACGCAACCGAGCGGTTATCGGAATTGCCGGGGATTCGCCTGATCGGTACGGCGGCCGCCAAGGCCAGCGTCGTTTCGTTCACGCTCGGCGACATTCACGCCCACGACCTGGGCACCGTCGTCGACATGGAGGGTGTGGCCATTCGCACCGGGCACCACTGCGCCATGCCGGTGATGGAGCACTTCGGGGTCCCGGCCACGGCGCGCGCGTCCTTCGCCCTGTACAACGATCGCGGCGATGTGGACCAACTGGTGACGGGATTGCACCGGGCAGCGGAGCTGTTCCTGTGAACGAACTGCAGGAACTGTATCGGGAGGTGATCCTCGACCATAACCGCCGGCCCCGCAATTTCGGCGAACTCGAGGATGCCGACCGGGTCGTGGAAGGCGTCAATCCGCTCTGCGGCGACCGCATGACGCTGTATGTCGACCTCGAGGGCGAGCACATCAGGGACATTCGCTTCAAGGGAACAGGGTGTGCGATCTCGGTAGCGTCCTCCTCGCTGATGACCGAGAAGGCCAAGGGCCATTCCATTGACGAAATGAAGCATCTCTTCGAGCGCGTTCACGCGATGCTCACCGGCGACGACACGTTGGCCGATGACGATCTGGAACAACTGGAAAAGCTCGCGGTTCTTTCCGGCGTGCGCGCCTACCCCACCAGAGTGAAGTGCGCCACGCTCGCCTGGCACGCGCTCATCGGCGCGATTTCCGGATCCCGGGATCGAATCTCGACGGAGTGATCGATGTACTACGGACACAACGAACCGGTGATGTTCTCCAGGGATTGCGACGCGGTCATCATTCCTTCCGGCGACGAGGTGATCCTGCCCGAAGGCGTGTCGGGTTTCCTGACCCAGTCCCTGGGCGGGAGCTTCACCATCTATATCGAAGGCAATCTCTTCCGGATCGCGGGCGTGGATGCCGATGCCATCGGCAAGGAGCCCATCGTTCCCCCCGAAGTCCCTCCCAATGCCACGGAGGAAGAACTGGAAGCGGTGATCTGGAACCAGCTACGCACCTGCTATGACCCGGAAATCCCGATCAATGTCGTCGATCTGGGCCTGATCTATAGCTGCGAACTGATGCCGGGCCCGTCGTCCAGCGAGCGCATCGTCAACGTCGAAATGACGCTGACCGCGCCGGGCTGCGGGATGGGAGATATCCTCGCCCAGGACGTCCGGGACAAGCTCGAGATCATCCCAACGATCATGGCGGCTACCGTGGATCTGGTCTTCGATCCGCCATGGAACCAGTCGATGATGTCGGAGGCCGCGCTTCTCGAGGCGGGACTGCTGTAGCCGGTGGTGCGGCGATGCGCCTGACGCTGTTTCGTCACGCCAAGTCGAGCTGGGCCAATCCGGGACTCGCCGATCACGACCGGCCGCTGTCGAAACGCGGTGAACGCGATGCGCCGATGATGGGGGCCCGACTGGCGGACCGTGGAGCGCAGCCATCGGCGATTCTGTCCAGTACCGCCAACCGCGCGCTGACTACGGCCAGGCGGATTGCCGAAGCGCTTGACTATCCGCCGAACGACATACGGTCAAGCCGACGCCTGTACTTCGCCGGGACCCGGCAGATTCTCCAGTTCATCATGGAACAGCCCCCCGATTGTCCGGAAATCATCGTTGTCGGCCACAACCCGGGCTTCACCGACCTTGCAAACCTGCTGGTGCCCGAACTGCGCCTGGACAATCTCCCTACCGCCGGTTGCGTCGCCATGGACTTTCCGACGCGTGACTGGTCGGATATCGAGATCCCGGCGACGCTGCTGTACTGGGACTACCCCAAGAGTCGTCAGCGCACGTCGCAGAAACAGTAGACGTACATGTCGTTGGGATCGTTGAGGCGATCCACGAACCGGAACGGTTCCGCCGCGATTTCCAACAGTGTCCGGATCGATTCGGGGAGCCGCGGCCCGACGTTCAATGCGCGCGTCAGTGGCGCCGCCACCTGGAGCATCTCAAGCGCGATCTGCTCCGCCAGGGACAGCTCCCTAGTGTAATACTGGACATCGTATTCGTCCTCTGCGAGGTCTGCCAGCGATGCGGCCGAAGCGATCGCATCCTCCAGGTTACCCAGTTCATCCACCAGTCCGAATTCCCGGGCATCGCTTGCGATCCACACTCGACCGCGCGCAACTTCGTCGACATCTTCAACCGATTTGTCGCGATATTCGGCGATATTGCCGATAAAATCCGCGTAAATTCGTTCTATGGAGTGCTGGATCATCGCCGAGTATTCGGCGCCGAGTTCGCGTGTGGGGTCGCCCTCCCCCGCAAGGCGGGTGGTTCCCACCCCGTCCACGTTTACGCCGATCTGTCCCAGGCTGCGGCTGAAGGTGGGGAACGTGGCGCCGACGCCTATGGAGCCGGTAATGGTGGTGGGACTGGCCCAGATTTCATCCGCGCCCATGGATATCCAGTAACCGCCCGATGCCGCCACGCTGCTCATGGAAGCGACCACCGGCCGGTCGCTTTCCCGGAAGACCTGCAGCTCTCGCTGAATGATCTCCGAGGCGAACGCGCTTCCGCCGCCGCTATCGACCCTGAGCACCAGCGCCTTGACGTCGTCGTCCTCGATCGCTCGGCGAATGGTCGCGGCCGTTGAATCTCCACCGATGGTGCCCGGAGATTGCGACCCGTTCAGAATGCTTCCGGAGGCAACAATGACAGCGATCCTGTCGTCGGTTTCCGGATTTTCTTCAGTCGTATCCACGGCGGCCAGGTAATCCGACGTGTCGATGGTCTCGTACTCGTCGTCATCGGGTTCCCCCACCAGCTCGTCCAGCCGCTGGCGTATCTGATCGCGGGTCAGCAACTCGTCCACCAGGCCGAAATCCAGCGCCATGCGCGCGGAGTCCCCTTCGGCGGCTGCCAGCAGTTCGACTGCATTGTCCGCGAACCGCTGCAGAGCATCGCCCGAAAGCTCTCGCGCCGCGGTGACATCCGCCTGGTAGGCATCCCAGAGCGCGCCGATAAACACCTCGGAGGCCTCCCGATCTTCCGGCGACATGTCGTCGCGGCTGACCGGTTCCACGAACGACTTGTACTCGCCGACCGTCCAGACGTGGAAATCGATGTAGAGGTTGTCGATGGCGGTCTTGTAGTAGGGAAGGAAGCGGCTGTAGCCAGAAATCCAGACGGTGCCCATGGGGTTCATGTAGATTTCATCGGCGTGCGCCGCAAGGTAGTACTGGTCTCGCATGAAAAAGTCGCCGATGGCGATGACCGGTTTTTCGCTTTCCTTGAAGCGTATGATTTCGTCGGCCAGTTCCTGAAGCTTGCTCAGCCCTCCGCCCGTCAGGCCGGTCGGGTCCAGCACCAGCGCCTGGATGCGATCATCGTCCGCGGCGGCGCGTATGGCATCGACCAGATCCTTGAGCAGGGTTTCGCCCATGTCCACGCCCTGTGCCTCCGCGAGGCCGCGCTCCAGCAGCCCGCCCGAGAGTTGCTCGACCAGGGCGCCTTCCGGCGCCACCATCAGCGCCGCCTGTCCCGGAACCTGCGGCTGGTCCCGGGCGATGCCTGCCGCCAGGACGCCAACGAAAACGAGCAGGAAGGCCAGATGCAGTACCTTCCTGACGCTGTCGGCCGCACGCCAAATGCCTACGAACAAATATTTTGCCAATTTGCCAACGTTCATTGATTACTCACACGATTCGTGAAATTCGTTACCTGAATTTGACCCCTTCACGCCATTCAATTCAAGAGTACAAGCGAAAGTCCGGGCCAATACGCGATGATCACCACGGTGATCAACAACAGGATGAAAAAGGGGAATGTCGCTCGAAAGACTTCGACGATACTGCGCTCGAAACGGAAGCTTGAGATAAACAGGTTGAGGCCTACCGGTGGCGTAAGGTATCCCAGTTCCATGGCGGCCAGGAACACGATGCCCAGGTGCACGGGATGTACGCCGTAGAGCGAAGCCACCGGCAGAATCAGGGGGACCACGAGAACGATCGCCGAGAAGATGTCGAGAATGGCGCCGAGAATGAGCAGGAAGAACAGCAGCGCCAGCAGGAACGTCGCCTGCCCGGAAACATAGGTATCGACAATCTCGAACAGGCGCTGTGGTATGCCGGCGTCGATCATGTAGTTGGTCGAGGCCAGCGACACGCCAAGAATCATCAGGATCGCGCCCACCAGCACCATCGATTCCCGAATGATTCTGGGCAGCTCCCGCCATGGAATCTCCCGGAGAATGACCATTTCCACGAGAATGACGTAAATGGCGGTGACCGCCGCAGCCTCCGAAACCGCGAAGTATCCGCTGTAGATGCCTCCGAGCACGAACACCGGCAGCGGCAGTTCCCAGACCGATTCACGCAGGGCGCCGGAGACTTCCGACCAGGACGCCTTTGCCAGCGACTGTCGCACATGCCGGTTTATCCAGAAACTGTACCCGGAAAGCACCACCAGCATCAGCATGCCCGGCAGGATCCCGGCGAGGAAAAGCTGATCGATCGATACACCGGCAACGATGCCGTAGAGAATCAGGGGCAATGACGGCGCGAACAGCAGCCCCAGGCTGCCGGAGGTGGTGATGAGCCCCAGGTTGAAGCGATCCTGGTATCCCGCCTGGGACAGCGCCGGGTAGAGCAGCGCGCCCAGGGCGACGATGGTGACGCCGGAGGCGCCGGTAAACGCCGTGAAGAGCGCGCAGGCGGCCAGGGAGATGATGGCAAGCCCCCCGGGAAACCAGCCCAGAAGGGCGTTTGAGAGGCGTACCAGCCGCCTCGCGCTGCCGCTCTCGCTGAGCACGAACCCGGCAAAGGTGAACAGCGGAATGGCGACCAGGATGGGCATCTCCGAGATCCCGAAGAATTCGATGGCGACCACCGACAGATCGATGCCGGAACGCGAGAACCCAAGCATGGCGCTGGCCGCGATCACGGCGAACAGCGGCGCACCCAACAGCACCAGCGCGAGCAGCAGCAGAGCGGTGAATATCATCGATTCGGCCCTTGCATCAGCGCACGCAGAAAATAGCGGTAGGCGATCGCCGCGAATCCGATGGGCAGGATGACTTGCAGGATCCACGCCGGCCATCCCCCGAACAACGTATCTCCGAAGACGTAGGAATCCCGCACGAAACGAAACGAATGCCAGGCCAGAGCGGTGGTCACGGCGGAGGTGAAGAGACACGTCGCAGTATCCGCGATCCGGCGCGCGCGCTCGGGAAGCAGGCGAGTCACCACGTCGATGGCGATCTGCTTGCGGTCCCGCCCCGCGGCGATCCCGCCGGCCAGCGCGAGCCACAGGACCATCATGCGCACGGCAGGATCGGCCCAGGGCAGGCCCGTGGAGAAAATATTGCGCAGCGCGATCTGGGTTGAGGACAGCAGGATCAGCCCGCCCAACAGGAAGAACAGGACGGCGTTTTCCAGCCAGCGTCCCCAGCGGTCCGCCTGCTGCAGCCAGCGCGCATTTCGAGTATTCACGCCGCGCTCAGCAGGTTGACGCAGGGTTTGCTAGGAGCCTGCGCCGTAGGAATTCGCGAAAGCGAAAATTCGCTATCGCCGTCCCTTCGGTCGATCGATTGAGGAGAATATCGGGTCATATTTGACGAAATCGAGCGGCCGAAGGGGCGGATGAGAGCGGATTTGCAGCCGTGAATTCCTACGGCGCAGGCTCCTAGGGATTCGTACCGGCGCTCCCGCCACGCCGATACTCTTCCAGAATGTCCTGTAGTTCCTCATAGAGTCGGGCGTCGATTTCGGTGCGCTGGATCAATTGAGGCATGGTACCGGCGATAGTGGCTCGCCACTCGGAAACATCTGCCGGGTCGACCGGCACGAATTCGATTCCCATGTCCTCCATCACCTTCCGGGCCTGTGCATTATCCGCCCGAGCCTGGCGGTCCAGCCGCTGTACGACATCCGTCATGACGTCGCGAACGATCGCCTGGTCGCCTTCGGACAACTGCCGGAACGCCCGTGCATCCAATGCGAAAATGCCCATCGAATAGACCACCGGCAGATCGGTGACGTACTTGACCCTGGTATGCCACTGCAACACCAGGGCGACTGTCGGCGAAGCGGCCACAATATCCAGCAGGCCTGTCTGCAGCCCCGTCAGCACGTCGGTGATCGGCAGTGCGACCGGCGATAGCCCCAGAGCCTCCAGCGCCACGATACTGGCTTGATCGCCTTCCGGGATCCAGACCTTTCGCCGGCGCATGTCTTCCACGCCGCGCATGGGCTCGTTGGCCATCATGAGCGCAAAACCGCCTTCTATGAACCCGAACGAGATGAAGCCGGCGTCTTCCAGGCCGTCATTCAAGCCAGGGTCCATGCGCTCACGCACATAGTCGATTTCGTCTTGCGATCGTATCAGCAACGGCACGCCGTACAGGCCGATCGCGTTGTAACGGTCCAGCATTCCCGAAACCGCGAACGCGCCGCCATGAATTTGCCCGACGCGCATCCTGCGCAACACCTGGGCGTCGTTGCCCATGACGCCCCCGGGATAAAACTTGAACGTTGCCCGCCCTTCGGTCCGTTCCTCGATCAGTTCAGCACCGGCGCGCATTTCCCGCATCCAGGTCGTGCCGTCCGGCGCGACGGTTGCGAGCTTGAACTCGACAGCGGACGCTGCCACGGCGAACGCGCCTGTCGCGACCAGCGCGGCAAGCTGCAACCCGCGACGCAGACGGGCGCCATGCGCGGGCCGCCGAACCGCGGGAGTGTTGAGTTCAACGAATTTCATCAGAAGTAGTCCCCGGAGGTCGCGAGCAATTCTACCGCATCCTCCTTTGCCAGCACGTTAAACAGTGTCCGCCCGGGTTCGTCGGCGGGCGCCTCGATTACTTCGGTCAACAAACGGTCGTGAAGTTCCCTGTCGAACACCATGCGCGCATAGCGGCGTGCATATTCCACCTTCGCTGACAGGTCCCTCCCCTGCGAAATCTCGATGGAGCGGTCGAAGTGGTCCCTGGCCAGGTCGAGCTTCCCGCCCAGTGCCGGTGGACGCAGGGAATAGAGCATCCCGAGGTAGACGTGTATGCCGCCGTTGTCGTGCATTTCGTCCAACGCCAGCACGCGCTCCATGGCCGCCTGTACCCAGGGGACCTCGCCGACCGCGGTCCAGTCGCTGCTGGTGGCGTCCAGATGGCTGAGCCAACTGATTCCGTACGCGTACAGGTAGGGCACCTGCCGCCTGCCCACGCTCTGAAGTTCGGCGACGAATTCATCGTAGGTCAGGTCATCCCACTCACACGCCGGGCGGTGCGCGAGACACATCGCCCGGCGCCCATAGTCCCTTGCCTTCGCTGTCATGGCAACGGAGCGCTCGGCATCGTCCACGAAACGCGAACCGTAGAGCGCAAACAGTTCCGCTCCGGCCGCCAGCATCCCGGCCTGCTGAGGATTCTGACTGATCAGGCCGTCGACGAGCAGCAGGTAGGCAGGAAGACCGGACTGCACGACTTGCGGATCGTCATGGTTGAGGACCGCATCGGAAAGCGTGTCGGCGGCGATCCCGCCAATGTAGGAGGCGCAACCTCCGAGCAACGTCAGATGCAGGCCAGCGACTGCCGCCGCAATCCCTTGCGCGACACGGCTCAAGCGCGTAAACGCTCTAGATTTTCTCCTTGATCCTGGCCGATTTTCCACTGCGCTGACGCAAGTAGTAGAGTTTTGCCCGGCGTACATCGCCCCGGCGTTTCCGTTTGATGCTCGCAATCTGGGGGCTATGGGTCTGGAACACCCGCTCCACCCCCTCCCCGTGGGATACCTTGCGAACCGTGAAGGAGGAGTTGAGGCCCCGGTTTCGCTTGGCGATCACGACACCCTCGTAAGCCTGCAGCCGCTCCCGATTGCCTTCCTTCACCCTGACCTGAACGACGACGGTGTCGCCGGCGCCAAACTCGGGAATACCCTGCTTGAGCTGTTCCTGCTCGATCTCCTGGATGAGTTTCGACATCGTTGAATTCCTCTCGAGTCTTCGTTCAGACCGCGGGCCTGCATGCTGGCCGCTGTCACGACAATTGTCGGAGCGAAGGGCGCGCTCGCCCCTGCGGTGCGCAGGGTACCCTACCCGCGTTGCGCCTGCCACAAAAATAACACTAATGTTCACTTGCCTGGTGCTCACGCACGAATTCCCCGAGCAATTCGGTCTCTTCCGCATCCAGTTCCCGGTTCTCGAGCAATTCGGGCCGCCGCAGCCATGTCGCCCCCAGAGCCTGCTTGAGCCGCCAGCGCCGGATGGCTTCATGATGCCCGCCCAGCAGCGCTTCAGGCACCTGCATGCCGTCCACCGTCTCCGGCCGCGTATATTGAGGGTGCCCCAGCAGGCCTTCCATGTGTGAATCATGCGCGGCGGATTCCTCATGGCCGAGCACTCCGGGAAGCAGCCGAGCCACTGCATCGATGATCACGGCCGCGGCAAGTTCGCCTCCGCTGAGCACGAAGTCGCCCAGGGAAAGTTCGTCACGAACCTCACCCCTCACGATGCGTTCGTCGATGCCCTCGTAGCGCCCCGCGACCAGAAGCAGCCCGGGACCCGCCGCCAGGCGCCGCGCCATGTCCTGGTCAAAGCACCGGCCCCTGGCGCTGAGCACAAACTCCGAACTCTTCGCCGGAACCTCCTGGCGGGCCGCGCGTATCGCATCCCTGACAGGCTCGTACTTGAGCACCATGCCCGGTCCGCCGCCATAGGGGCGATCGTCGATGGTTCGGTGGCGGTCGGAAGTGAAGTCCCGGGGGCAAACCAGGTCCACCGACAGCAGCCCTCGCTCGCAGGCGCGCCCGACGACGCCCGCTCGGCGCACCGGCTCAATCAATTCCGGAAGCACGGCGACGACCGCCAATCGGAACATGCTACACCTGCCTCAAGCTGGGGCCGCCGCACCTGGCGCCGGAACCCGTCAACGCCGTCAGGATCGACCGGCCCTAATAGTCCGGATCCCAGTCGACCACGATCAGGCCGCGATCCAGATCGATCTCGCGAACGATTCTCTGCTTCACGAAGGGAATCAGTCGCTGCCGTTCTCCCGCAACCACCAGGATGTCATGCGCCCCCGTGGAGAACAGGTAGTCGATGCGTCCGAGATCATCCCCGGCCGCTGTGCGAACAGCTAGCCCCTCGAGATCGGCCCAGTAGTACTCGCCGGGCTCGCAGGGAGGCAAATCACCCCTCTCGATCACGATCTCCGCGCCGATCAGGCGCCTTGCCTGGTCCCGATCGTCGATGCCCAGAAGTTTTGCCACCACGGTGCGCCCCTGTAGTCTGCCATGTTCCACGTCCATTGGCGCATGCTCGTCCCCGCGGCGCAGCGTCCAGCGGCCGAAGTTCACGATATTTTCTCTCGGGTGGGTATGGGAGTGAACCTTGATCCAGCCCTTCACGCCGTAAAGCCCCGTCACCCGCCCAAGCAGGATCGGCTTCGACTGTTCTTCACTCACGGGACTTGAGTCTTCCCGGCCCGCAGGGCTTGCGGGGATTCACCGCGAGCAGGCTGTTCGGCTCGCGACGGCGGCAGCGATGCTTGTGCGGAAGGTTCGCTCAGGACGCCTCGCTGCGCCGGTACTTCTTCATCAGGCCAGCAACCCGATCGGAGGGCGATGCGCCCTGGGAGATCCAGTAGTCGGCTCTGGCAAGGTCGATGCTCAACTCGGTTTCCCCGCCGATGGCGATCGGGTTGAAGTAGCCCAGTCGTTCGATGTAGCGACCGTCCCGGCGGTTGCGGTTGTCCGTGACGACGATGTGGTAGAAGGGGCGTTTCTTGGCTCCACCCCGTGACAGACGAATGCTGACCATGTTCGATCCGACCCCTCAATTGAGAATCAGCGAGTGTGGACGCCGCCACGGCTCGCGGGAGTGCGCATTCTACTGTTTTTCGGGCAGTTGTGAAGTGGATTCCGGATAGCGGGCGCCAACGCCATCGCAGTGCCGGCTGCAATTCGATGCAAACGCGCCACGGGGCGATCAGCCGCTGCGAAATACCTGGCCCAACGCCTGATCGAGCCTTTCCACGGCGATCACCTCCAGTGGGCAGTCGCGTCGGGGCCGGTTGGCGGACGGAATCACCGCGCGCTTGAAACCGTGCTTGGCTGCCTCCTGCAGGCGCTCCTCGCCATAGGGCACGGGCCTGACCTCCCCCGTGAGGCCGATCTCGCCGAAGGCAACCAGGTCGCCGGGCAGCGCGCTCTCCCGGTAACTTGAAATCACGGCCAGGCAGATGGCCAGATCCGCGGCCGTCTCGCCGACCCGCAGCCCGCCCACCACGTTTGCAAAGACGTCGCTTGTGGCAAGCGATACGCCCGCGTGACGGTGCAATACCGCCAGCAGCAGGCCCAGGCGCCGCCCGTCCAATCCCTGCGCAAGCCGACGCGGTTGCTGCGAGGTGTTGATATCAACCAGTGCCTGTACTTCCACCAGCAGCGAGCGCGAACTCTCGCGCGTGACCAGCGTCGTACTCCCCGGCACGGGCTGAGACCGCCGGGCGAGAAAGATGGCCGAGGGATTCTTGACTTCCTTGAAGCCCTGTTCCCCCATGACGAAGAACCCCAGCTCGTTGGCGGCGCCGAAGCGGTTCTTGGCGGTGCGGATGATGCGGAAGCGGCTGCCCAGGTCGCTCTCGAAGTACAGCACGGTATCCACCATGTGCTCGAGCACCCGGGGCCCGGCCAGCGTGCCCTCCTTGGTGACATGACCGACGAGCACCGTGGACACGGCCTGTCGTTTGGCGAACCGGACCAGTTGCGCGGCGCATTCGCGAAGTTGTGCAACCGAGCCCGGGGCCGAATCCAGGTTTTCGCTGAACAGCGTCTGGATGGAATCGATGACCAGCACGTTCGGCGGCTCCACCGACAGCGCGCCGACAATGCTCTCGACGCACGTCTCGGACAGTAGCTGCACCGGCGCCTGCCCGACACCGAGGCGGTCGGCGCGCAGCCCGATCTGGTCGAGCGATTCCTCCCCGGTCACATAGCAACCGCCACCATCCCGGCTGAGATTTGCGATGGCGCTCAGCAGCAACGTCGACTTGCCGATCCCCGGGTCGCCGCCGATGAGCACCACGGCGCCGGGCACCAGGCCGCCGCCAAGGACCCGGTCCAGTTCCTTGAGCCCGCTGCTGCGGCGGCTCACCCGAGATACCTCGAGACTGTCCAGCCGGGTCAATGCGGCGCCGCTTGCGGCACCGATGCTCCGTACGGCGTGACCCGGCCCGGCAGGCGCCGTTTCAGTCAGCGTATTCCATTCCCCGCAATCCGGGCACTGCCCCTGCCACTTGAGTTGCCGGGCACCGCAGGATGAACAGGCGTAGAGTCGTTTGGGCTTGGCCACTAGTGCTCCATCAACCTGATAGTTGCGGATTCGGGGCGGCAGCGCCGGTACAGCGCTCTTGAACGGGGCCGATCCGCAGCACGCTAACCGTAGACACCCTCGCTGTAATCGTCCGGGATATGGCTCTCGAATTTCGTGTACTCGCCCTTGAACGTCAGCGGAAAATTCCCGGTCGGGCCGTTTCGCTGCTTGCCGATGATGATGTCCGCCACACCTTTCTTGATCGTCTCCGGATCGTAGACTTCTTCGCGATAGATGAAGATGATGACGTCGGCGTCCTGCTCGATCGCGCCCGACTCTCTCAGGTCGGACATCACCGGACGCTTGTCGTTGCGCTGCTCGACGCTTCGATTGAGCTGCGACAGCGCCACCACCGGGACGTTCAGTTCCCGCGCCAGGCCCTTGAGCGAGCGCGAGATTTCGGATATTTCGGTGGCGCGGTTTTCGGTGGACCCGCTGACCTGCATGAGCTGCAGATAATCCACGATCACCAACCCGAGGTCGTGCTCACGCTTGAGGCGGCGCGACCGGGCTCGAACTTCCGTGGGCGTCAGTCCCGGAGCATCGTCGACGAAAATCGGCGCGCTCGACATCATCGATACCGAGGAGTTGATTCGCGTCCAATCCTCCTCCGTCAGCCGGCCCGAACGCAGGTGCGATTGATCCACCCGTCCGATGGACCCGATCATCCTCAGGGTCACCTGCTCCTTGGGCATCTCCATGCTGAAGATCCCGGTGGCAACCGCATGTCCGATGGCGGCGTTCTCGGCGATGTTCAGGGCCAGTGTCGTCTTGCCCATGGAAGGGCGCCCGGCAATGACGACCAGGTCGCCGGCCTGCAGCCCGGCAGTGCGTTTGTCCAGATCATCGAATCCGGTCGCCACTCCGGTGATCCCATCTTCGCTGTTGCTCAGGGCGTCCAGCCGGTCGATGCTGGGCTGGACAATATCCTTGAGGGCGATGAAGCCGCTGCCGCTGCGCTGGCCGCGTTCGGCGATCTTGAATACGCGCTGCTCGGCCAGGTCCACCAGTTCCTCCACCTGGCGCCCTTCGGACTCGAAGGCGCTGGCGGCGATATCCCCGCCGACCTCGATGAGTTGCCGCAACATGGAATGTTCGCGCACGATGGAGGCGTAGCGGCGAATATTGGCGGCCCCGGGGGTGTTTCCGACCAGGCGCGCCAGGTAGGCGCGGCCGCCGGCATCCTCAAGCTTCCCCTGCCGCTGCAGGTGGTCGCGCACGGTAATGGCATCAACGGGCTGGTTGCGTTCGACCAGGTCGCCCATGGCGCCGAAGATGAGTCGGTGGTCGGGGCGGTAGAAATCCTTGCCGTTGACGATATCCGCGACCTGGTCCCAGGCCCGCTCCTCCAGCATGATGCCGCCCAGCAGCGACTGCTCCGCATCTTCGGAATGGGGCGGCTGGCGCGGTACGGGTACTGCCGCAGCGAGCTTGGATGTGGACAGGACTTCGACCATGGTCCGGAGGGCGAATCGGCTTCGATTCAGCTTAGCATACGGACCGTTTGACAGGCTCCGCGAATCTGCCCGTTAACGCCACTTATTCATCGTCGTCGGGCACTTCCGGCTCGTCGGCTTCCTGAGTCTCCGAATCCGCTTCGGAAGGTCCTCCAACAACGACGGTCAGCTCCGCATCGATACCCGTGTACAGGTGCACCTCGATGGTGTATTCGCCGGCGATGCGGATCGGCCCATCGGGCAGGCGAATCTCGCTGCGTTCGACCGGCATGCCAAGCTCGGCCAGAGCCTCGGCAATATCCACCGCGCCCACGGATCCGAACAGCTTGCCTTCAGGCCCGATGTTGGCGTGTATCGTGACAGTCTGGCCATGAATTCGCTCGGCGCGGATGCGGGCCTGTTCATCCAGGTCCGCTGCCTTGGCCGCGAGTTCTGCGCGGCGTGCCTCGAACTTGGCGATGTTTTCCGGAGTCGCCGCGGTCGCCTTGCCCTGCGGCAGCAGGTAGTTGCGCGCGTAACCCGGCTTCACCGTGACACGCTCGCCGAACTTGCCGACCTGGTCGATGTTTTCCAACAGAATGATATCCATGACTCAATTTCTCCCTTCAGGTTGCCCGGCCAGCGGCCTGCGCAACTCGATCCAGTTATCCACCAATCCGACCGATGCCAGCAGCAGAATGGTGACTGCGGCGGTTAGCGGCATTACCAGCAGCAAGTACATCGGTACCAGAAAACCGGCCTTCCAGCGTTTTGCCCACGCCCACGCATGCACGACGGCGATTCCCTGAAACCAGAAGGCGAACAGCCCCAGCGGGAACAGATTCCGGACCATCGGTCCGTCCAGTACCAGGCTCGAAGCCATCAGTAGTGTCGCCGGTATACCCAGAAACCGGCCGAGGCGAAGCTGGCGAAACTGGTGGCCGAACCGGGATTCTTCCTGCGTCCTGGACGCCCACCAGCTTCCCAGGAGCAGCGCCGCCATGAGTTGCAGAAAAATACCCGCCACCATCAGGCCCGCAAAGTACGGGCCCATGTTCTCGACCAGCGTGTCCGCCTGTTGTTCGGTAGCACCGCCGGAGCGGATCACTTCGGCGAAGCGATCGAGGATCGCCGTCACCCAGGGGCCGGGTTCCGGCCACAGAAACGCCGCCACCAAGGCGCCGCCCGCACAAACAAACACCACGCCCTGAAACGCCAGCTCCAACGAACCCGAGCGACGCAACAGCGCACCCAGGCCCACACCGGCGAGCAGCACGCCACCGGCCTCCAGCACCAGGCCCGTGGGATCGCCCCCCCATATCCAGGCCAATGGAACGCCCACGACGGTTGCCGCCAACGCGCTGAACACGCCGTTGCGGGAACCGCGGTAAAGTGTTTCCAGGGTCATCAGGGCCGAGGCGACAAAGACCAGCACGGGAACCGGCGCCAGTACGGCCGCCAGAATGACCAGCCGATATCGCCGTGAGAGTAGCCACCGTACAAAACCTGCCATGAATCTGGTCCGCTGCCGCGGACAGGATGTCTCAGTGTTGATCGGTGTACGGCAACAGCGCCAGGAAGCGTGCCCGCTTGATCGCGGTCGCCAGTTGCCGCTGATAATTCGCACGCGTGCCGGTGATGCGGCTGGGAACGATCTTGCCCGTTTCGGTGACGTACTGCTTCAACGTAGCGAGATCCTTGTAATCGATTTCCTCGACATTGTCGGCCGTGAAGCGGCAGTATTTCTTGCGTCTAAAGTACCGTGCCATGGCGGCCCTCCCTACTCATCGGCAGCCGCTTTCGGGGCTGCCTCCTTGTCGTCGTCCTTCGATTCACCGTCAGAGTCCGCGGAATCGTCGGCCTGCCCGGCGCTTGCCTCCGTCTCGGCCTGCTCGGCGCTCGCCTCCGCCTTGGCCTGGTCGGCGCTTGCCTCCGCCTCGGCCTGCTCGGCGCTTGCCTCCGCCTTGGCTTGCTCCGCGCTTGCTTCCCCCTCGGCCTGCTCGGCGCTCGCGTCCGATTTGGCCTCCTCGGTGCTTGCCTTCGGCTTGGCCTGCTCGGTGCTCGCCTCAGCGTCGGCCTGCTCAGCGCTTGCCCTGGCCCTGGCCTGCTCGGTCCTCGCCGCCGCTTCCCTCTCTCGCTCGGCCTTGCGCTGCGCCGCGGCGCGGGCGCGCGCCGCTTCGGCCTGGGAAGCCGCCTCCTCGCGAGCACGCTCCTCTTCGCGCGCCTTCGCCATGGGAGACATGTCCGTAACGGCCCGGTCTCGCTTGATCACCAGGTATCGCAGCACGGCGTCGTTGAACCGGAATGCGCCAACCAGCTCGTCCAGCGCCTCCTGGCCGCACTCGATATTCAGCAGGAGGTAATGCGCCTTGTGAATCTTGTTGATCGAGTGAGCGAGCTGACGCCGGCCCCAGTCTTCCTCGCGGTGCACGCTGCCCTGGCCGCCTTCGATCATGGCGCGATAGCGCTCCATCATGGCGGGGACGTTTTCACTCTGGTCAGGATGGACCAGAAACACGACTTCGTAGTGTCTCAATGCAGACTCCTTTCGGTCAAAGCCCCCCGATCTACGGTGAGGCAAGGAGAAACGAATTGTTCAGCCCCCTCCTCCACCCATCCGCGAGTGCGGCGGAACGTCCGCTCCCGGCGTCAATTCCGGTCGCGCTGCACGCTCATTGGCGGGTGATGAGGACCGAGGACGGTAGATGCTACTGCAGGTCACGGACAGGCTCAACCCTGTTGGCCCAAAACCCCGCAGGCCACGTCGCTGCTTTCATGGTCGTGCAACTGCCGCTGCACCTCGAACAACAGCACGCCGACGGCGACGGACACGTTCAGACTCTCGACCACACCCCGCATGGGGATCGACAACGTTTCATCGCACAGTTCGCGGGTGAGGCGTCTCAGTCCCTTCCCTTCACCACCAACCACAAGCGCCAGGGGCAGCTGAAACCCGGATTGGTAAATCGTCTGAGTGGCTCCGCCATCCGCCCCGACGATCCAGACACCGGCGTGACGCAGCCAGCGAAGCGTACCGGCCAGATTGCTGACCCTCACAAGTGGAACGGTCACCGCCGCACCGCTTGCCGCCTTGAGCGCCGCTGCAGTCAGGCTGGCAGCGCGGCGCCTGGGTACCACGACCGCGTCCACGCCGGCCGCGTCTGCGCTGCGAAGACACGCGCCCAGGTTGCGCGGGTCCTGGACGCCATCCAGCACAAGGCAAAAGAAAGATCGGCTCCGCTCGATTGCCAGTTCCTCGAATTCGGTGATACCCATCTCCCCGATTCCCACCGTGCGCACCAGTACTCCCTGGTGGCGCCCGCCGTTGCTCAACCGGTCCAGGCGTTCCCGGCCGACTTCCTCAACGGGGATATCCAGCGCGTCAAGCGCAACACGAAGCGCAGGCAGGGCGCCCGACCGCGATCCGCTCAACAGGACCGCATCCCGAATCGTTTCCGGACGCTTTTCGACCAGGGTACGCACGGAGTGCACGCCATAGACACGGTGAAATTCGTCGCCCATGGGTTCAGCGCCTCGCCTCTCTCGTTCGCTTCAACGGCACAAAGTCGATCTTGCGCTCCCGCACGCTCACCGACGTCAACTGCACCTGCAGCCGGTCGGCCAGACGGTAACTGTTGCCGGAATTCTCACCCGTCAACGCACTGCCTCCAGCGTCAACATGATAATAGTCACGAGGCAACGAAGTGACGTGAACCAGGCCGTCGATACCAAGTTCCGGGACGCGCACGAAAAGTCCGAAAGGGGCGATTGCGGCGACGGAAACGGTGAATTCGTCTCCGACACGATCCTTCAGCCAGGCGCACTTGAGGCGCTCCTCCACGTCCCAGACGGCTTCGTCGGCGCGCTTTTCGGCCCGGGAGCAGTGACGGCCTAGATGCTCCATCGCTGCCATATCGTAACCAAATCCCTTGACGCCTCCATGACGGAGCAGGTGCTTGATGGCCCGGTGCACGAGGAGATCCGGATAACGGCGTATTGGCGACGTGAAATGCGCATAGGCGGGCAGCGCAAGACCGAAGTGGCCGCGATTCTTCGGCCTGTAGTCCGCGCGGGCCATGCAGCGCAACAACATGGTTTCCACCAGTTCGGCCTCGGAGCCCGATGCGGTTTCCTTCAATACCCGGTTCATGTCCGCGGGTTGCAGACGGCCGGGCGAAACCGACGTGATACCCAGAGTTCGCAGGAACAGGATCAGCTCGTCGACACGCTCCGGGGATGGCCCTTCATGCACTCGGTAGAGAGCCGGTATGCGGGCTTTCCTGAGCCATTTGGCGGCCTCCACATTGGCGGCGATCATGCACTCCTCGATGATGCGATGCGTGACGAGACGCTGCCGGGGCGCAACGCTTGCAATTCGACCCTGGTCATCCAGTCTGAGGACGACTTCACCCAGATTGAATTCAAGACCGCCCCGTTCGCGGCGACGTGCCAGGAACGCGGCATACACGTCGGCCAGGGCCTTGAGGCTGCGAAACGTGGCCGAATCCGCCGACGGCACGTCGTCCTTGCCGGGCTTTCCGGAGAGTTGCCGGTCGGCTTCGTCGTAGGTGAATCGCCGGGCGGAGCGCATGACAGCCTCGTAGAACCGGGACCGCTTCACCTCCCCCTGCCGCGAAACGGTCATGTCGCAGCACAGGCAGAGCCGGTCCTGACGGGGTTGTAACGAGCACAGCCCGTTGGAAAGCGTCTCGGGCAGCATGGGAACGACGCGATCCGGGAAATAAACCGACGTGCCCCGCTCCCGGGCCGCTTCATCCAATCCCTTCCCGGCCCGCACGTAGTGACCGACATCCGCGATCGCAACGATCAGCCGCCAGCCTTTGCCGTTCGATTCACAGTAGACCGCGTCGTCGAAGTCCTTCGCGTCCGCACCATCAATGGTTACCAGCGGCAGTTTGCGCAGGTCCTTGCGCCCGCGCTGCGCGTCGGCCGTGACACCGGAGGGCATCTCCGCCGCCTCCGCCTCGACCCGGGGAGAAAATTCGTGCGGGATGCCGTGCGACAGGATGGCCGACAGGGTTTGCGCTCCCGGATCGTCGAAATGACCCAGCACGCGGATGACTCGCCCGATGGCATGGGTCCGCCTTGTGGGATGTGCGGTGATCTCGACACGCACCAGGTCATCTGCTCTGGCGCGCTGGCGCTGCCCTTTCGGGATGAGCACCCTGGTCCGCTCACGCCCTTCCACTTCCACCCAGTCGATTCCGCGATCACTCACCAGGCGCCCGGCGACTTCCGTGACAGCCCGCTGCAGAATCTCGACCACGCGGCCTTCGGAACCGCGATCAGTGACGCTGATGCGCGCGGCCACGCGATCTCCATCCCAAAGGCGGCCCATTTCCCTGGAAGAGAGGTAGACGTCCTTGTCACCGCTGTCCGGCGTCAGAAAGCCGTAACCGTCCTTGCGCGCGCGCACCCGGCCGATGACAAGATCCAGGTGGTGAGCCAGGCAGTACTCGCGTGCGCGATTGCGAATGAGCTGCCCGTCCCGAACCATGGCCTTGAGCCGGCGCCTGAGTGCACCCTCATTCCTGGAACCCTTGAGCCGCAAATGTCCCGCGAGGGATACGAGCGTAAGTGGGCGCCCCGCTCGCTCCATCGCCTTGATAATTTCGGTGCGCGACGGGATGGGATGTCGATACCGACTGCTATTCACGATTGACACTCATGTGTTCAGCCAGTAAATTCTGGCGCCTTCCTACCCCGGCCGAGGTGGCGGAATTGGTAGACGCGCTGGCTTCAGGTGCCAGTGGGGGTAACCCCGTGGAGGTTCAAGTCCTCTCCTCGGCACCACACCATTGCGCCAGGCTGCATCAAATCCAGCACGACGTTTCCCACAAAGCGGTCCGAATTCACTCCATCTCGGCCAGTTGCAGGAGCAATTGCCCCCTTTCGCTCTCCGCGGGCACGAATCGCTGTACGCGCTGGCCGGTAAAGACTTCGCCCGTATAGATGTTCCCGTCCGAATCCACGGCAATCATGTGCAGGCCGAAGAACTGCCCGCCGTTGTCGGCCATCGTGCCCATCTGCCCGACCAGGGTCCCGTCGGCGCGATTCAGGAACCAGATGCGGTTGTTGGTGAGATCGGAGATGTACAGGTAGCGCTGCTCGGGATCGTGTGAAAACGCGACCCCGCCGGTGGAACCGCCGGCGCCGGTTTGCGGCGCGAGGACGAATTCGTCCAGAAACTCCCCTTCCTTCGTGGTGACATGGATACGGTTGGCGTTTCGGTCGGCCGCGTACACCAGTCCGTCGTTGGAGACGTTGATCGTCAGGTGCCCCGCGAAATCCGGCGGCATGGGTCCGTTGGGCGTGTATTCGTGATCGGCATCGTCAGTGCTGATCTCCGCCAGGTCCTTGCCGTAGGCGCCCCAGCCCCGCTTGAACTCAAGCGTATCCAGGTCGAACACCAGTACGCGTCCGCCCAGGTAATTGTCGGCGACGTAGACCTCGTTGTCGGCTTCGATGATTCGAATCTCCTCGATGCCGCCGACCACCATCGGCGTCGATGGCGGATAGCGCTCGCGGAATGACATGCGCGCTGCGGCCCGCTGCTCCAGCACGGCCGGATCGGCGGCCATGGCTCCCGGTGGCGGACCGAGGAAGTTGATCACCGGCCCGCGGCTGCCCTGGCCGGGTTCACGCTCCATGGGCGGCGGAAGACCCACGCGTGCACCGTTCTCCCGTTCGGGCGTGCGCGCGATTTCCGCGACTACCTCGCCCGTGCCCGGATCATACTTGCGAACCGTATCCTGGCCGATGTAGACGAATCCCTCGTCGTCCACATCCATGCCATGCCCCTGGAGCGCGTCGAACGACCCGATGACGTTGCCGCGCCTGTCGAAATGAATCATTGACGGCGGCCGCGTACAGCATAGTGCGATCGGCGGTGAAGGCTCGGCTCTGAGCTCCAGCGCCGTCAGGTCGTTCGGCCGATTGAGCACCCAGATGTTGTCATCGGCGTCCACGGCAAGACCCGTAACGCCGCCGATTTTCCAGTTGTTCGGCAGCGGCTGCGGCCACATGGGATCGAATACATAGCTCGGCGCCTCCTGGGCCCGGGCGTTACTGACCAACAGGGTGACCGCCAGCACGGCCCCTGCTATCGGAATCCACGCGCCTCGAGGTGTCATAGTGATGTTCATTCCGATTCCTCTCCTGAAATTGCCACGTTCCTGCCTGCCTGGCGGCCTCGCGGGGATACTCGGCGAGACCGCTATAACGCATCGCGATCAATAGTCCAGGACAACTCCCGCCACCGGATCGATACCGCCGCGGAATCCGCCCTGGTCCCGAACCACGCGCGCATTGCCATCCATATCATAATGCACCCAGACCAGGCCATGGGGCTCGCCCCAATTGGGCATATCGATGACGTGGGTCTCTTCGCGGGTCGCTGCGTCGTAGACGAATATCTGCGCGTCTCCGTTGGCAGTGGCCCACATCTCCCTGCCGTTGGGCGACAGCAGCACATGATCGACCACGTACCCCGAGAAAAGGGTTTCCAGTGGATTGCCCGTAGCGGTATCGAATACGGTCAGCGTGCGCCCGAAGAAGCCGTTCGCCTCACCCTTGTCCGCTACCCATATCTCCGATTGATCCGCGTTGAACGAAGCGCCGTAGGGGCCAATCCCCGTCGACCGGTGCCACGCGATGTTCCCGGTCGCAAGTTCGATCTTGCTCAGACTGTGAGAGCCCCCGCCGGGCACGTAGATGAATTCGCTGGCATCGTCGATGAGGATCCAGTCGCCGCGATACCCCGGATAGGGGTACTCGTCCACCACCTCCCAGGTATCCGGGTCGATTCGCGCGACCCAGAACGGCCGCAAGGCCGTAACGCGCCCCTGAGCGAGGTTGGTCGCGCCGATGTACCCGGTCAATGCGATGGGCCCATAACCCACCGGCTCCATAAGCACGTAGATGTACTCGTCGTCCGTATACGCGGTATATGTCGCTCCACCCAGGTCCTCGTCGCGAACCCCACCGATGATCTGGTCCGTTTCAGGGTCGAAAAGGAACAGGTCCAGCCCATCGTCGTCGCGGCCGAATGTGTCGATCAACAGGTATCGGTCCCGAAAGATCTGCCCATGGTGTACCCGCCCTCCGATGTTCATCTGCTTGATCGGCTGGAGGGACAATGCGTCCACCTTGACCAGCGACGCTGAGCCGGCCAGCCCGCCCAGTCCACTGGCTTCACCCGACGGTGCGCCAATGATGTAGACATGGCGCCCGTCCGGGGACATGAACGTGGTGTGCATGCTGCTGCGCAATTCGGGCGCCAACATGTACGATGCGATCACTTCCTTGGTCTCGGCGTCCCCGACCACGACCTGGTTGCCTTCCACGGTCGCTTCCCGCCGGCCGGCGGAATAAAACACGGTCGAAGTACCCAGGTTTTCGTAGAAGTACGTCTTCCCGGGCTGCGGTTCGAACCTCGGTTCGCCCGGATCGTATGTCGCAATCACCTGCACGTCGTATGTGCTCATGATGTTGCCGGTTCCGGCGCGGCGCTCCCAGCTTTCCAGCACCACGTCGAAGGACTCGATTGCGCTGACGCGCTGGTCATGCTCGGAGATTGGATACTGGTTCAGTTCATCTTGGGGCACTGGTGGGAACTGGGCGGAGGCAAGTCCACAGTAGAGCAGCATAGAGCCGCTGAAACTCACGCTGACCGACCGAAAATTAGCCTGTTTTTTCAAGAACATATAGTATTTTCCTTTCGTTCAGTATTATATCCTTGGAATCATGGGGTATCGCGCGCAAGGCGGAACCCGCCGGCGGGCATGCGGTATATGTGGGAAAACCGGGTCATTCCGAAATCGCGGTTTGCAGACCGAATGCCGCGCGGGTGCAGAATCCAGGAACCGCCGCGATGCACACGTTCCAGGCAGCCGTCCCGAACCCAGGGACTGCCGTCACCGGGCGCGCCTTCATAAATCTCGTTCCAGCAGTCCTCCACCCACTCAAAGACATTTCCATGCATGTCGTGGAGACCGAACGCGTTGGGCGGGAACTGACCGACGGGCGCCGTGTTGGCGAATTCATCCCTGCAGCCCTGCCCGCAATTGGCCTGCCCGGGCTCGATCTCGTCTCCCCATGGAAAGCTCGTGGTCGAACCCGCCCGCGCAGCGTATTCCCATTCGGCTTCACTTGGGAGCCGGAAATCTTGCCCGGAATGCTCGTTCAGCCAGGCGACAAAGGCTTGGGCATCAGCCCAGCTAACATTGATTACCGGTCGGTCCAGGCGACCCCAGCCCTCGTCTTCCGGACAGCGTACCTGGGCAGCTTCGCAGTAGAGGTCGTATTGCGCAAAGGTGATTTCGTACTTGCCCAGCGTGAACGGGCGTATCGATACTTCTCGCGCCGGTGCTTCGTTGAATTCGCAGCTTTCCTTGCCCTCGCAACCCATCACGAAGACCCCGCCGGGAATGTCGACCCATTCCAACGATTCGACAATTTGTCCGGCCGCCTCCCTGGCATCGGAAGAATCAGCATCCTGACCCGTGGCAAGCGTTGCAGTTCCAAGCATGATCCAGGCGACAAGAACTGAACGAGTCACCACATTCATTGGCAGGAATCCCTGGAGTTCATAGAAGATCGTGGACTGGTCGTTGTCGCAAAAGAGCCGGATTCCCTGTGAATCCGGCCCCTGGAAGCATTGAGGTCTTGTGGTCTGATCAAGTCCGTCGGCGCCTACCCTCCGGAATTCGAACTCTCCCCGGTCACGCTCGACAATTCCGTATCGGCCGGCATCAGTGCGCGCAAGGCGACCGTTGTCGCTTCGTTGTACGGAATACGCTGATCGGGCTGTCCCATGGCGATATCGAGCGGCGTCCAGCCTCGCCAGTTCGTCGCCATGACATCGGCTCCGTGCTCAACCAGAAACTCGATGATGGCTACGGAACCACGCAGTGCGGCACCGTGCAGCGGCGTATCCCCGGCCTGATTGGCCTGGTTGATGTCGCCGCCCAACTCGAGAAGGATTTTCAGCGTTTCAATGGCATCGGCGTCGCGGCCCCGACTGATGGTGTCCCTCCAGCCGACACCGGCCGCCGCCATGAACGGTGTCGTCTGGCCGGGAGGCACATTCTCGTACTCCGCATCGGTCTCCGTGATTTCCTGCTCCGCGGTTACGATGTTGGGGTCCGCGCCGGCCTCGAGAAGAATACGCATGATCTCCACATCGCCGGACATCGCGGTCCGGAGCAGTGCAGTCGCGCCTTCTGCGAGAACCGGATTGTGCGTACAACCCTGGGCGCACCACTGGGGCAACTGGGTCTTCAGCGGCGCATCAACCTCTGCGCCCTTGGCCAGTGACAGATTCACCAGGCCGACCGGCGTCATTCTGCTGTTGATCCTGGGCGGCGGCCGCGGGTTCGCATCCAGCGTGTTCATGTCGGTGGCAACGAACAGAATGGTTCTGCCGAAGCGATCCGCGACATTCGGATCCGCACCGGATTCCAGAAGCAATTCGGCAATGTCCAGATACCCGTTTACGGCCGCCAATATGAGGGCAGTGGAATCTTCGGCGTCGGTGGCATCGAGATCGGCGCCCGCCTCGATCAGCGTACGCACGCTCTCAATCTGCCCTTCGCGCGCTGCCAGGTGAAGCGCGGTCATCGAACCCCTGGGAATCTTCGCGTATACGAAACCACCCTGACGGCGGTCGGGCTCTATTTCCGGCGCATCGATCAGCGACGAGGTTTCATCCAGGTAGGCACCGGCGGCAATCAACCGGCGCATGGCCTCGGTATGACCGCCTGCTGCGGCCCACATCAGGGCCGTCTGGCCGTGCCAGCTTTCCTTGGCGTTGGGGTCCGCTGCGTTGAAGGCCTGAACTTCGCCCTGCGGAAGTGTTCCATCCACATCCGCGCCGCCGCTCAACAGCAACCCGACCACGTCCGGATGACCGGACTTCGCCGCCGCCATGAGCACGGTTTCACCTTCGGGAAGCGATCCATTGGCGTCCGCGCCGGCCGCCAGCAGCAAGCGGGTTGATGCGACATCGCCGGTTCGCGCTGCCAGGTGCAGCGCCGTCATTCCATAGCGGTTTACGTCGAAAACGCCGGCGCCGGCTTCAATCAGCAATTGGACCATGTGGGGATTATGGCCGTGGACAGCCCACATCAGCGCCGTGGTGCCCTCAGGGCTCGCGGCGTTTACGTCGCCGCCCTGGGCGAGGTACGACCGCACGGCGTCTTCGTCTCCGGACTTGACTGCTTCAACAAGTCCCTCGGCATGCGCGCCCAGGCTCGCAACGCCGAGAACCATGCTCGCCAATCCTGCCAACCAGACGTTCCTTTTCATGGTCCAGACTCCTGAAATGCCGGGGCGCCGCGGCGCGGCACGCCTGTTATGTGTCTTTTAGGCGAATCCGATCGTGTAGCCCGTGCTCCGGCCAAAGCTCGACAGTTCAACACCCATCGCCCGGGCGATCTCGATGTGCAGATCGCCGATCGGCACGGTCTTGTCGGGAACCTGAATATGCCGGTTGCCGTCGACGAAACCACTGATGACGGCGGTGGGTATACGCAGCTTGATATGCATGTTGCCGTCGCTCATTCCGCTGCCGAACATCAGCAGACTGTTATCGAGCAAGGAGCCATCGCCGTCCGGTGTGGCGGCAAGCCGTGCGACGAACCGGGCGAACAGTTCCGTGTGATAGCGATCCACGGTCGCCTTTGCTTCCATTGTCTCCTCGGAATTCTGATGGTGAGAAATGGAATGATGGGGCTCCGGTACGCCGATATGCGGATAGGTCAGGTTGCTCAGCTCGCGGGCCATCATGAAGGTGAAGACACGCGTGATGTCGGCCTGGAATGCCACGTGAAGCAGGTCGAACATGACCTCCACGTGGTTCTCGAACTCATCCGGGATACCGACGGGCGATTGCGGCGCCGATGCCGACAACTCGCCGGCGCGGTCTTCAGCCATCTGTATGCGTCGTTCGACTTCCCGAATATTGTCGAGGTAGTCCTCGAGGCGGGAGCGGTCCCGCGGGCCCAGACCGATGGAAACGCTGCGCGTCTCGTCGAGTACCGAGTCCAGGATACTGCGGTTCTGCTGCATCCGCGCCAGGCGCTGCTCCGCCGTCCCGGTGCCGCCGAACAGCCGCTCGAACACGACGCGGGGGTTTACCTGCATGGGCAGCAGGTCGGTGGGCGACGCGTAGGAGATGGTATCCAGGTACGCGCAGCTATAGCCGGCATCGCATGTTCCGGCGATCTGGCTGGCATCCTCGATGGCCAGTTGCATGGAGGGGAAGACGGTTTCCTGACCCATTTCGCTCGCAAGGACCTGGTCGATCGATGTGCCGGCCCTGACGTCGACACCCTGGGTCTTTTTCGGGTACGTATCCGTCAACCAGGCGGTGGCCGCACCGGTGTGCTGGCCGATGCCGTCGGCGCCCATGAGATTGCTGATCACTGTGAGATTGTTCCGGAAAGGCGCAAGCGGCTCCATGGTCCGCTTGAACTCGAAGTCCGAACCGGTCTGATCCGGGGTCCACCAATTGACCTCTTCGGTCATGACGAAGCCGTGTGGGTGGTAGATGAAGCCCGCACGTTTCGGCCGGTTCGCGGCGGTCGCCCACAAAGGCGTCAACGCCGGCACCATGGCGCCGAGAAACGGCACCGCGACGGAAGCGCCTGCACCACGCAGAAACGTTCGCCGTGGCATCGAATTCTTGAAAATCATCATCGAATCACACTCCCCAACAAATTCAAGTCAGAACAATCGCAATCGTTGCTAATGATCGGTGCGCGTCAGCAATTCTTCGGGAATCGCGGCCCTGCGCATGCGAAACGGCCGACTGTCGACAATGCCCAGAATGATGGTCGAAAAACGATAATCATTCTCCGCCGCGTGGGCCGCGATGTGCCGCACCGACGGCATATCATAATACTCCAACCCCCGACCCAGCGCATACGTCAGCAACTTCTCGGTCAACGTTCGCACATACTGCGACGGGTTCGAAACGATCGCGTCGCGCAGGTCGGCAGCCCCATCGATTTCGGTGCCGTCGATCAGGCGGCCCGAGGCATCGATCAGTGAGCCGTCGTCACCCCGGTCCCGCCAGGCGCCGATCCCGTCAAAATTCTCCATGGCGAAACCGATGGGATCCATGATGTTGTGGCATCCCGAACAGGCGGGATCGTCACGGTGGCGCTGCAACCTGACCCGCATGGACTCGGGGTCCAGTGAAATGGCCTCGTTTTCGTCCAGCGCCGGCACATCGTCCGGGGGCATCGGGATCGGCGCGCCGAGCAGGTTTTCCAGAATCCAGGCGCCGCGCACAACCGGTGACGTGCGGTGCGAGAACGACGTCACGGTCAGGATGCTGCCATGACCCAACAGGCCGTTTCGCGGGCCCTCGGGCAATTCCACGCGGCGAAAGGCGTTTCCGTAGACGCCGTCGATACCGTAGTGACGGGCGAGGCGATCGTTCAGATAGGTGTAGTTCGCAGTCATCAGGTCGAGGACGCTGCGATCTTCCCGCATGACGCTGGAGAAAAACAGCCGGGTTTCCTGAAGGAACGCCTGGCGCAGGTTGTCGTCGAAATTCGGAAACACGTAGATGTCGGGTTCGACGCTTGCCAGCCGACGCAGGTACAGCCACTGTCCGGCGAAATTCTCCACGAATTCGTCGGCGCGCGGGTCCGCCAACATGCGCTGAACCTGCTGTTCCAGGACGCGCGGGTTGCTGAGCCGCCCCTGCGCACCCAGATCGATCAACTCGTCGTCCGGTACGCTGTTCCACAGGAAGAACGAAAGACGGGACGCCAGTTCCAGGTCGTTGATCCCATACGGCTCGCCCGGTTCGACCCCCAACGGGTCGCGTTCGATCCGGAAAATGAAATTCGGGCTTGTCAGTATTCGGCGCAGTGCGAGCTGAATACCGCCCTCGAAGTTTCCGCGGGCTTCACGGCCCCGGTGAAAGAACTCCATGAGCGCATCGACATCGGAGTCCAGAAGCGGCTGCCGATAGGCCCTGCGGGCAATCCGTGAAAGGATTTGCTCGGCACAACGGGCCTCGTCGCGACCGGTGTCGGGCCGGCAGGTGAAGATGGCCCTGCGGCTGGGCGTTTCCACGCTTGGCGCCTGACCGTTGAACGGCCCTCGGATCATGACGCCTTCCACGGAAGGCACTCCGCCCACATAGACCGGATCGAAGTCGATCAATTCGAAGGGCTCCAATTGGTCGACTTCCAATGCTCCGGTCTTCTCCACAAAGGTCGCGGCGATTCGGTGCAGGCCCGCCGTCAGGGGAATCCGCAGGCGCACCCGGTTCTCGATGGAAATACGGCTGGCTTCGGCGTTCTCCATCATGTGGTTGTAGTCGGCGGGACCGCCGATGGAAACCAGCTTGTAGCGCTCACCGTCGATCGAAATTTCGAACTGGTGGCGGAATTGAAGGCCACGCGTGGCGGATAGCGAGTTGCCCCGAAACGACGTGCGAATCTCGTAGATGCCGTCCAGCGGGAAGTAGTGTTCGACCAGGATGCCGCCCCGGGTTCCGGGCGGCAGACCGTCGATGTGCCTGTCCTGCGACAGGCGGGCGCCAGCGTTGTAGTAAATCTCTTCGGCCGCAAACTCGGGATCGCCGACCGCTACCGCGCTGACCCTGTCCGCGGCGGCCAGGTAACTCTCCAGCAGCGTCGGCGATACACCGAGCACGTCAGCGATGTTGTCGAAACCGAAGCTGGACGTATCCGGCGGCAGCAGTGCGCTGACGTCGATATCCAGCGCAAGCAGGTCGCGTATCACGCTGGCGTACTGGGTGCGGTTCAGCCGGTAGAGCGCCGGACGCCCCGGATCGGGGTTTTCCAGCGAGGCCTGATCGAGCTCAGCCTCAAGCCATTCCACCAGACCCAGATAACTGCCGGGGTCCGGGCGGGGAAGGCCTGACGGAGGCATGGACCCGCCACGGATTTTGGTGATGACTTCTTCGAGAATGGGCGCGTGATCGGCAACGGAGGCCAGATCAACCTGGTCCAGGGCCATTGCCCCGATTTCCACGCTCGAGTTATGGCAGAGAACGCAGTATTGATCGAGCAAGGCGCCGTATTCGTAGGTCAGGCCATCCGCATCCGGAGCGTTCTGGGCGATGGCCGGCGCCGAAACGCCGCACACGCCAGCCAGCACAGCCAACGATGTGGACACTCGCCCTAATGACATGTCCGGATAAAGCCCCCAAACAGTGCTTCGTTCAACCGTCCAATGGTACCACGGTTCACGGAAAAATGAGTATGCTCACTTTGGTCCGATTGCCCATGGTGCGATTACCCATGGTGCACTGTGCAAGCCCCCTTCCCGGTCAGATGCGGATCACGCTCAATTCGTCGTCCCATGAGCCGGAGAAAATACGGAACGACTCACACCTGTACGTCGAATTGCGCCGTCGTCTTTGCTCGAATCTCCTCGAGGGTCGCCCCCGGCATGACTTCGACCAGGGTAAGTTGTCCGTCGACAAAACGGAACTTGGCCAACTCCGTAACGATCACGCTCACGGCTCCCGCGGCGGTCAACGGCAACGTGCACTCCGGCACGATCTTGGCGCCCCCGTCCCGGCTCGTGTGCATCATCGTCACGATCAGCTTCCTGACGCCGGAGGCAAGGTCCATGGCGCCCCCTACGCCCAGCAGCGGCTTGCCCGGAACGGCCCAATTGGCCAGGTTGGCGCTTTCGTCCACCTGCAGCCCGCCGATGATCGCCACATCCACGTGCCCGCCCCGGATCATGCCGAAGGAACTCGCGCTGTCGAAATAGCTGCTGCCCGGCAAGGCGGTCACGGGAATCTTGCCGGCGTTGACAGGGTAATCCATTGCTCCACCGGACGCAGGTTCCGGCCCCACGCCGAGCATGCCGTTCTCGGTATGCATGATGATGCCGTGCTCCGGCGTGATCAGGTCCGCCACCAGGGTGGGAATCCCGATGCCGAGATTGACGACATCTCCGGGATTCAATTCCTCAAGAGCCGCGCGCGCCATGGTCATGCGCGCGGGGCTCACCTTCTTCAGACTCCCGGCGACCGACGCGGAACTGCCCAGTTCCTCCACGGTGGTATGGGCCTCGACCAGGTAGTCCACGAAGCAGCCGGGCGTATGAATCCGTTCGGGCTCAAGTTCACCGACGGGAACGACCGACTCCGCCTCGGCAATCACCAGTCTTGCGGCGGTCGCTGCCGCCTGGTTGAAGTTGTTCTCCGTCCGGCGGTAGACGAGATTTCCGGCGGTATCGGCCTGCCAGGCGCGTATCAATGCCACGTCCGCGGTCAGGGCCCGCTGGAATACGTGTTCGACGCCATCGATGATTCGGGTGTCCCGGCCCTCGGCCAGCGGCGTGCCGGCCGAGGTCGGCGTATAGAATCCGCCAATCCCCGCTCCTCCCGCGCGGATGGCCTCCGCCATGCTGCCCTGGGGCAGCAATTCGATATCGATTCTCCCGCTTTGATAGGCCTCCACGGCTTCTCGATTGCTGGTGAAGTACGAACCGACTGCCTTGCGGATCTGACCGTTGCGCAGCATCCGACCGCCGCCCAGTCCGGGTTCGCCGATGTTGTTGGCGATCATCGTCAGATCCCCGACGTCAGTCTCCGCGATCGCATCCAGCAGGTGAATCGGCGTACCTGTCATGCCGAATCCGCCGACGACGAGCACGTCACCGGACTTGACCATGCGCGCGGCCTCGCTAACGGTGATAAGCGGTACTGTCTTCATTTTGCCGTTGGGGAATTGCCGCCTCTGCGCCGCACCTGGGCCTTGCTCCAGGCAATGCTACGCGTTTCTGAGGTGTCGCGGCCAGATGCCGCCGCGACCGGCGGCCAGGATCCCGTTCGGGTCGACCGCGTCCTTCAACTGCTCGGCAAATCGCAGCAGGACGCTGTCGTTGAAGTCGTACGCCCCCATGACGTCGTCCATGAACGCAGCAGGCGCACGATACTCGGCCCAACCGTGCTCGTGACCGATGTCCACCAATTCGCGGAACGTGTCCCTGGTCTTGCGGTTGGTTTCGGCGTCGGCCCGCACCGGCAGCCCGTAAAGCAGGATCGCGGCCCGCGTATACCACAGCGTCGGCAGGCTCGCGAAGCCGCGCCGCGGCACGCCCATGCGAATGAACGCGTCGTTGAACACCTGCTGCGCCTTGAAGATCTCCTCGCCCTTCTTGGGTATGACCGGCGAATAGAACACGTGGCCGATTCCCGGGTCCGGGTTCCATACGCTGCGCGCAATGTTGCTGAAGCGCATGAGACTCGGGATTCCGAACGACACCTTCTCAGCAAAGCCTTCCCCGTCCAGGGTCCGCCGCTGCTCGTCGCTCAGCGGAAAACGGTAGACGGGCATCGGCGCCTCGGACCACGACCCGGGCACCTCTGCGGCGAATTTTTCCCGGGCGTATTCCCACTGGGCGGCGATGACTTCCTCGGGGCCATAGAAATCGAGTTTGCAGGTCCAGTAGGGCACGGTGTGCTCGCGCGCGTAGCGTTCCATGTCGGCAGGGTCCGGCCCGCCGGGCGTGTCCAGCAGCCGGCCCAGTTCGCCGTCGGTGTCGCGTGAGTTGAGCAAGGGGCTGCTCAGCCCGTTGAGACCGTTGCTGAGACCGGAGTTGGTTACCAGGTTCAGCGCATCCACCAGGGGAATCAGGTCTTCGTAGCCGCTCACGTGGATCAGCCCGGACCGATAGGCGTCGGGTTCCGGCATCAGCCAGAAACCCATTTTCGTGACCACCCCGTAGTTCGACTGGGCGAAGATGCCGTCCACATAGGGGCCGAAGCCGTACTTGTACTCCTGCCAGGTCTCTGCCCCCGGCAGGGCTCCCATACCCGTTCGCAGCAGGTCGCCGTCGGGCAGGACCACTTCCATCCCGCAGTGGGTATCGAAGCGGTCGCGCAGCACCGTAAAATTGTGCCCGACGCCGTGTTCCAGGGCGTTGCCGATGAGGCTGCCCCAACCCGGGTCGGGCTGATCCATCCAGATCCGCAAACCGCGTTCCCGGATGTAGTCGTAGAGTTCGTAGAAGGAGACGCCCGGCTCCACCAGTACGGTGTGGTTCTTCTCGTCGAACTCGAGTATGCGGTTCATGCGCTTGAGGTCGAGCACCACGCTGCCCGAATGCACCGGGGCAGCGCCGCCGTAGCCGAGATTCTTGCCCGTGGCGATGGGATAGATGGGAATCCGGTAGCGGTTGGCAATGCGCATGATTTCCCGCACCTGCTCGACGCTGTCGGGTGCGACGGCGGCCGACGCCTGCTTTTCCATTTCGGGCTCGCCGCGGAATGGCGAGTACGCATCCCGGTACAGGTCGACGTCCTCGTCGCTGGTGAACATCCAGCGCTCGCCCACGACGTTTTCAAACGCCTGTAGCGCAGCTTCAAAATCGCTGAGACTTACTTCGGATGGAAGTACCGCCACTGCATTCTCCTAAGGCTGGTAATCGAACGCGAGGTAGGCCATCAACGCCTCGAGGTCCTCGTCGCTGATTTCCGTCTTGCGGAAAGTCGGCATGATGGACACGCCGGTACGCACGTAGAGCCTTACCAGTTCCGCCGGCAGGTCGGTGCGTTGCTCAAGGTCGGCAGGCTTCAGTCCCCCGTAGAGCACCTCCAGCGCCTGGGTACCCGGCGTACCGGGGAAGCTCCCATGGCAGTTGATGCACCAGTAGTCGTAGACTTCCTTGCCCTGTTGCAGAAATTCGTCGTTGTCCTGTGCGGTAACGGACGCGAGCATGAAGGCCGCGCCAACAAACGACAGAACGCAAATCAAACGAGTCATGCTTGAGTCTCCCTCAGATGTTTGGGCCACACGCCGCCCCGACCCGGAGATATGATGCCGTTGGGGTCTGCGGCATCCTTCAGTTTCTCCTGGAATCGGCGCAGGGCGTGGTTGTTGAAGGAGTAGGCATTCGCCACCTCGTCCATCATTGCCGCCGGCGCACGGTATTCGGCCCAGCCGTTTTCCGCCGCCAGCGCCACCAGCCGCGAGAACAGTTCCCGCGACTGCCTGTTCTGCTCCGGGCTGCGCGTCACCCGCAGGGCGAACAGCAGCAGGAACGAGCGCGGGAAGTATTGCAGCGGCAGGCTGAAGAATCCCAGCGCAGCCTCGGGATGACCCCATTCGTCCAACGCGGTGCGAAACACCTCCTGGGCCTTGAAGATGGCTTCGCCGGTCTTCGGAATGATCGGCGAGAACCAGAGTTCGCCGTCAGCCGGATTGGGGTTCATTTCGCTGCGGGCGACGAATCCGAACCTGGACAGATTCGGGATACCGAATTCCACCTTTTCGGGATAGCCGGGCGTCTGCACTTTCGCCGCCTGCTCGGGAGACAGCGGGAATCGAAATACTTCGCCATCGGCAAACCCGGCATCCGGCAGCGCCTTGGCAAACAACTGCCTGGTCGCTTCCCACTGAGCCGCGATGACCTTCTCCGGACCGAGAAATCCCAGCTTGCACGTCCAGACCGGTACGTCGTTCTCCCGCGCATAGCGCTCCACCGCATCCGGCGACGGACGGGTCATGAGGAACTCGGTGCGCTCGGGATTGCCCAACGCGTTGTACAACGGGCTCTGCAGCCCCGGGAAGCCATTCGACAGGCCGGAATTGGTCGCATGGTTCATGGTATCGACCAGTGTAATCAGATCCCGGTACCCGAATACCGAGACCCGTCCCGATCGATAGGCCGCAGGCTCTGGCATCAGCCAGAATCCCATTTTTGTCACCACGCCGAAGTTGCCCTGGGAAAACAGCCCGTCGAACTGCGGTCCGAACCCGTACTTGTAATCCTGCCAGGAGCCGGCGTTGGGAACCGCTCCCATTCCGGTGCGCATCAGGTCACCGTTGGGCAGCACGACTTCCATCCCGCAATGAGCGTCGAAGTGGTCGCGAAATTCCGGTCGCGTGTGACCCACGCCGTGCTCGAGCGCGTTGCCAATCAGGCTTCCCCATCCCGGGTCGGGACAGTCGATCCACACCCGGTGCCCATGCTCCCGGATGTAGTTGTAGAGATCGAAATACGAGACACCCGGCTCCACGAGAGCGGAGTGATTGCGATCATCGACCTCAAGTATCCGGTTCATCCGCTTCAGATCCAGCACGACGCTTCCGGAATACCCGGGTGCCGCACCCCCGTAACCGAGGTTCTTGCCCGTGGATATCGGGTATATCGGGATTCGGTACCGGTTGGCAATGCGGACGACTGCCTGCACCTGCTCCACGGAATCCGGAGCGACGGCCGCTGACGCGACGGGCTCTTCGGGCTCTCCGTAGAAGGGTGAATAGGCATCGCGGTACAGGGCGACATCCTCGTCGCTGGTGAACAGCCACTTCCGGCCGACGGCCTGCTCGAACCCATCCAGCGCGGCGGCAAAATCCGTGCTGCTGACACCTTCTGGAATCGTCATTTCAGCCTCCGCGATAGCAAACCCTGACGGCTTCCCTGCTGCGCAGGTCCGTTCGATTGCCAGTTGAAGTCGATCCTGTCACCGCAGTCGAACAGCCCGTGGCGAGAGTCCGCTTCAATCGGAAACGCACGGGACCGGATTCCATGAAGAACCGTCGGGCAAGCGCTTGAAGCTTGAGCTGGTAATGAATTCCTGGGTCAGGTGCTGCGGGTCGCTGACGATGGTCGTGACCGTAAACCACTCGTCGCCGTAGGCCGCGTGCCGATCGTAATACTCCGTCATGACGGTATTTTCCCCGTATGGCACGCCGTTCCTGCGCAGGTAACCGGGGCTCATGTGGGTCGTGGTGACCTTTAACGTGGTTCCCACATCGGCTTCCTGCCAGTTCTCCCTGTCGAAACCGATGTTTTCGCGTCCCCAGTGTGCTGTCGAGTAACCCTGCAGCGTGTGCCCGGCCGGGGTCATCGCTTCGGGACCGAAGCGCAGCAAGCGCGTCTGCATGCCGTGATCGGTATCGATACGCAGCGTATTGTCGTCCTCCCACGTGATATGCACGCGCAGCGGCATGCGCATGACGCCGGCGGCACCATAGACCTTGCACGTGCCCTCGTCCGCCGCAGGATCCCAGCTATCGGCGACCCTGCGGCCTTCATCGTTGAGGGGCATGCTCGCGTAATCGCCCCTGGGCGGCGTCACCATGCGCCAGCGCCAGTCTTCCGTCACCACGGCGGTCCAGTACCCCGTGATTTCCACCGGCGCCATTTCTCGCGCCGTGACCAGGTCCTGTGCCACAACGTGCCGGCCTGCCGCAAGCGCGGCAGCGAACATCAACAGCGTTGTGGCCCGTGTGCTAGTCAAACTCTCCGCCCCACTCCCAACCGTCCGAAGGCCGCGCGATATGCTGCATGCGCATGCGGTGGTCCTCCGGGTTGCGTCCCGGGTTGCCGGTGACGACAACGAAATCGCCGGGTTTGAGTGTCTCACGCGTGACGCTCTGGGACGTCAGTACCGCCGCGCCACCCCACTCGATGGCCCATCGGGCGGTCTCCCCCTCCTCGTCGGTCACGTTGACGTGCAGAAAGGCGTGTGGATTGCGGTAGAGAAATGCGACCAACCGTCCCTCGATCATCATCGACTCATCGATATGGTAAGTCGCGGAGAAGGAGTGGTGAGCCGCCGCCGGCAACCCAACGATCAGGACGACACCCGCGAGCGCCGCAGCAAGTCTTTTATTCATGGAATTCTGCCCCTCTTGCCTAACTCATTTCTTCATAGATTGCCGTTACGAACTGCTCGGTGGTCCAAAACCCCGAGTCGGCGCCGTAACGGGCATCGTAGTCCAGCGTCGGCCTGGCATCCAGAACGTCCTGGAGCGAGGCGCCCTCCCCCACCAGGTACCGGACTCGGTCACGGATGATGGTGAGCATGTCCCGATATTCCAGGACATCGGCTTCATCGCAAAGCCGACCGTGTCCCGGGATCACCATGGTCCCACCCTCCTGCCGGTCGGCGGGCACCGCCAGGTCGATGATGCGGTTCAGGGCATCGATGATTCCCTGGTAGGTTCCGCCGTTTTCCCGGTCTATGTAAGGGTATCGTGTAGTGAGGAACAGGTCGCCGGTGCTGATGACGTCCGACCGGCGGAAAAAGACGATGCTGTCGCCATCGGTATGAGCCGCAGGCTGGTGGAGCACCTGCACGGCCTCGCCGTTGAAGAACACCTCCTTGCGGTCGGTGAAATAGGTATCGGTCGGCCAGGCCTCGAACGGCAGCGGCGTTTCGGCGGCGCTCATCGTGATGAGCATGTTCTCGTGCGCGATAATCTTCGCCGTCTCCCCGGCGTCCTCAATGGCGCCCAGCACGTTGCCGCCCGCAATATTGCTCCCCGCCTGGGCGAGAGTCGCATTGCCGCCGACGTGATCCCCGTGTGCATGCGTGTTTATCAGGTAGCGGATAGGCTTGTCGGACAACTGGCGGATCACCCCCAGTAACTGCTCTGCCGATTCTTCGCGCATGGAATCGACGATCAGGACACCGTCGTCGCCGACCTGCACCGTCACGTTGCCGCCGGGACCCACCAACATGTAGACGTTTCCCTGTACGGGCAATACGTGAATCTCTGCGTCGTTTAGCGATCCACCATCCTGAGCGGCAACGGGTGCGGTACACAGCCAAAGCAGCACCGGCGCCAACGCCCACAAGCCCGGAACGAGCCGTTTGCAACCCTGAATGCCGGCCCGGTTCATCGCGGCGTCACTCGATGAATTCCGGATAGGTCGTTTCGGCGCCGCCCAGGGCCCCTTCAAGGGGCAGTTGATACCGCTCCGCGTATTCTTCCAGAAACGGGTTCTGCCCCGGCAGGTAGTGAGGCACGGTTCCCTGCGGACGATCCACTTCAACGACGATATCGCAAAGATAGGGAGCGATCTGCTGACGCGGATCCAGCACCCAGTTGTTGGTGCGAATGAAGGGCTCGCTCAGATAGACCGGGTCGTCGATGATGACGATCTGCGTCAGGTAGTTGTCGTGGCGAATGAAATGCTCGGTGACGTGCGCTACATCGCTGCGGGCCAGTCCATTGCGGCGGAACCAACCCTGCTTCAGGTGCGTCGTGGTCACCGTCAGCTTCTCGCCCTCCCACTTGCCGGTGGAAAACCCCTGCCAGGTATGGGCTGCGTATTCGGGCGGGTGGGGACTGCCGTCCATCCAGATGGTCCGCTCCGGCGCCTGCCACCTCAGCCGCGTATGGATGGCAATGAGTTGCTGGGAGTCCGAATCGTATTCGTTCCAGATGCGCATGCGGCCCGGACCGCGGTGGGCGTAATCGGAGGGATGAGGCTTGCACTGGTGTTCCGGGACCGTGAGCAGGGACGGGCTCCAGCTCAGCCCGCGCAGCCGGCCGGCTTCGTTGATGGGGATGCCATGAAATTCCACCAGATCCGGACCCGGGATGCGCTCGGGTTGATCCTCGTGATAACGCGGCGACCATTCGCCGGAGAGATCGTACTGAGCGAGTGTGGGAATACTCATCAGGCCGGCAACGACCAGAGTCAACCCGCAGACGAATCGCCTCATTTTTCTTTCACCTTCCGCACTTAACCGCCTGTCCACTTCCGATCTGCCGATCAAGATGGCTTCTGCCCGGTCCGGCACCGCCCATAGTATAGGGAAATCCACGCTCAAGCGGCACATTCGATCCGACTTGCGGCCCGTCCGGAAATCGACAAACCGGGCCGTGCAGCGTAATCTCAGGGTGCACTTCAAAACAGCGGTTTCGTGACGGGAGGCGAAGAATGAAGACAATGGCATCTGTGCTCACGCCTGTTCTCGGTTGGCTGGCATGCGCCACCATCAGCTACGGCCAGGAGGATCAGGCCGCGCACTGCGAAAGCATGATCGATACGCGCGGCCTGACCCTGTACCGGGTCGAATGGCGCCCCGCCGACGAGGAGCGACCCGCTTACTGTCATGTACAGGGCCTGGTCGATCCCGGACTCACCTGGTACGTTCAGATGCCGTCGCCGGAGAACTGGAACGGACGATTCCTGAACTGGGGCGACGGCGGACACGACGGCAACCTGAACTACGCCCCCCACCGGGTCGCCCAGGGTTACGCGGTCGCCAACAGCAACATGGGCCACGACAGCGGCTCACTGCCCGGGGCAACGTGGGCGTTCAACAACCGCCAGACGGAAATAGTCTACGGCTATCGCCACCTTGAGATGACGATCTCGGCGGCCAGGAGGGCCATCCAGGCCTACTACGGCCGGCCGGCAGAATACGCCTACCACGAAGGCTGCTCCACCGGAGGGCGTCAGGGATTGATGGCTGCACAGCGGCTGCCCGCGGCCTTCGACGGCATTGTCGCCGGCGCCCCGGCCTCATTCCTGCAGCGCTTGAATCTCACCCACAACTGGGACATGCAGATCATGCTCAAGGACAACTACGCCGCCGCTCTCGCATTCGACACCACCGGCGACGGCCAGCTCGACAGCCTCACCAAGTCCGACATGCTGACCGAAGCCGTGCTCGCCCAGTGCGACGCCAACGACGGGATCAAGGACCGCGTGGTCAACGACCCCCTGTCCTGCGACTTTTCGCCCGCCCGGGATCTTGCCCACGCGATGTGCCCGAACGACGTGAACGCGGACGACTGCTTCACGACGAGGCAACTGGAAGCCATCGAGGCGATCTACAGCGGCCCCCACGATTCCCAGGGCAAATCCATCTACAAGGGCAAGTCGTTCGGGGCCGAAGCGCTCTGGCCGAGGGCCGTGATCCCGCACCAGGGCAACAACCATCTGCCCGGCCAGATCAGACTGGCATCGGACTATGTGAATTTTCTCTTCTACGACACGGACCCCGGCGTGCCCACTTTGCGCCCGACCGATCTCTCTCTGGCGCCCGATCCCACCCGGGAACCGCCGGAATTTGCCTGGTGGCAATTCGACTTTGACGACTTCACCGCCGGACTCGGCGACACCATGCGCGACATCACCGATGCGGACGATCCGAACCTGACGCGCTACCTGGTTCAGGAGGGCGGCAAACTGCTGATCTACCATGGCTGGGCCGACACGATCATCCCCGCCGAGCCGATCGTGGACTATTACAACGAGGTGGTCGACACCACCTACGACGGAGACCGCGCGACCGCGGATGATTCGGTGCGGCTGTTCATGATTCCCGGCATGGCCCACTGCGGGGGCGGACTCGGTCCGAGCAGGTGGGACCGGCTGGCGCACATGGTGGATTGGGTGGAAAACGGCGTCGCGCCGGATTCCATGACGGTGCAGCAGGTGCAGCGTCAGACCGACGTCGTGGAAAACGAACGGATTGTTTGTCCGCACCCCCAGCAGGCGGTCTACACCGGTGACGGCGACCCGAATGACCCTGCGAACTGGATTGCCGCCAATTTCATGTGCGAGTGAGCTATGCCCCATTTGCAATGGTTTGCCCCGTTGGACGGCAAGCGGCTAGCAGCCCGTGGCAAAAGTCGCGCGAGCACCGAGACCGACGAGTCGCCCGGCTGGCAAGGCGCGAGGAGGGAGAATATCGGGTATATTCGACCGACGAGCAACG
>LXNI01000469.1_pt1 | contig 45949 bp, 42 predicted proteins | sample 809091 | NCBI WGS metagenome assembly LXNI01 (sample SAMN04870527, study PRJNA318959) | sponge metagenome | biome: 01000161; feature: marine sponge reef; material: water | host: Sarcotragus foetidus | place: Greece: Milos, Mediterranean Sea | collected 2013-05-29 | depth 5-7 m
CCGGCTCGTCCGCCAGCATGGCCCGGTAGAGGCGCATATGCTTCGCCTCGCGGCCATAGTCGAGCTCCTCCCTGAGCCGTTCCGACAGCTCCTCGAAGATGCTCCCGGTGCGCACCGTCCGGTCCCGGCGCTCATAGACCGAGAACACCAGCCGCAACTGCCGGAGGTCGGCCTCCACGGCCGCGGCCATGTCCGGATATTGCAGCTTGCAGGCAAGCCGCGCGCCGTCGTGCGCGGTCGCGCGGTGGACCTGGCCGAGCGAGGCGGCATGGGCCGCGCTGCGCTCGAACTCCCGGAAGCGGCCCTGCCAGTCCCGGCCGAGCTCGCCCGCCATGCGCCGGCGCACGAAGGGCCAGCCCATCGAAGGCGCATCGGCCTGCAATTGCCGCAGCTCTTCCGCATAGGCGGAGGGGAGCGCATCGGGAATGGTGGCGAGGATCTGCGCCACCTTCATCAGCGGCCCCTTGAGGCCGCCCACCGCAGCGGCGAGCCCGCGCGCATGGGCGTCATGCTCGATCCGGCGCCCGAGCAGCCGCCGCCCGGCATAGTTCGCCGCGAGGCCGCCAACGGCGCCGCCGACCCGCGCATAGCGGCGCAATTGGCCGCCAAGGCCGCCCGCATCACCGCTCATGCGGCTTCCAGCTCGTCCACGAAGCCGGCGATGCGCGCCAGCCCCCGGTCCCAGAATGCCGGATCGCGGGCGTCGAGGCCGAAGGGCGCCAGCAACTCGCCGTGATGCTTCGAGCCGCCGGCGGCGAGCATGTCGAGATATTTGGCCTCGAACCCCTCGCTACTGTCCTCATAGGCCGCATAGAGCGCGTTCACCAGGCAGTCGCCGAAGGCATAGGCATAGACATAGAAGGGCGCGTGGATGAAATGGCCGATATAGGCCCACATCGCCTTGTAGGACTCGTCGAAGGCGAAGGCGTCGCCCAGGCTCTCGCGCTGCGTGTCCATCCAGGTGGCGGCGATATCGTCCACCGTCAATTCGCCGCCTGCGCGCGCTTCGTGCAGCCGGCGCTCGAATTCATAGAAGGCGATCTGGCGCACCACGGTGTTCAGCATGTCCTCGACCTTGCCGGCGAGCAAGGCGCGGCGGGCCTCGGGCGGGGCCGTCTTCAGCATCGCCTGGAAGGTCAGCATCTCGCCGAAGACGGACGCCGTCTCGGCAAGCGTGAGCGGCGTCGCGGCGAGGAAGTAGCCCTGACCCGCCGCCAGCGACTGATGCACGCCGTGGCCGAGCTCATGCGCCAGCGTGGCCACATCCCGCGCCCGGCCCTGGTAGTTGAGCAGCACATAGGGATGCGCGCCCGGCACGGTCGAATGCGAAAACGCGCCGGGCGCCTTGCCGGGCCGCGGCGGCGCGTCGATCCAGGCATTGTCGAAGAAACGCCCAGCGAGCCCCGCCATGCGCGGCGAGAAGGCGCCATAGGCCTCCAGCACGAGGCGCTGCGCCTCGGCCCAGGAATAGTCGCGCCGGTCCGCCTGCGGCAGCGGCGCATTGCGGTCCCACCAGGCGAGCTTTTCCGCGCCGAGCCAGCCGGCCTTCAGGCGGTAATAGCGGTGGGAGAGGCTTGGATAGGCCCGCTTGACCGAGGCGACCAGCGCATCGACCACTTCGTCCTCGACCCGGTTCTGCAGATTGCGCGCGGAGACGGAGACGGAGAAGCCGCGCCAGCGATCGTCGATCTCCTTGTCCTTGATGAGCGTATTCACGATATGCGCGAACAGCCGGGCATTCTCCCCCAGCACGCCGGAGAGCGAGGCCGCGGCCGCCCGGCGCACGCCGGAATCGGCGTCGGAGAGCTTGTCCAGCGCCTCCTCGAGGGTGAGCCGCCGGTCGCGGAACGGGAAGCGCAGCGCGGCGAGCGTTTCGTCGAAGAGCCGCGTCCAGGCGGAGGCGCCGGCCACCTCGCGGTCCAGCAGCAGGCGCTCCATGTCCTCGCCGAGCTGATGCGGGCGGAAGGCGCGGCTCTGCTCCAGCCAGGGGCGGTAACGGCCAAGGCGCTGGCTCTCCTCCAGCTGGCGCGCCAGCACGGCTTCGTCCATGGCGTTGAGTTCGAGCTGGAAGAACACCGTATGCGCGGCGATTGCGGCGAAGCGCTCCTGGATGGATTGGTGGAAGCGCCCGGTTTCCGCCGACGCCATGTCGCCGGCGCGCAGCAGGCCGGCATAGCTGAGCAGCCTCGCCAGCCGTTCGTGCAAGCGTTCATATGCCTCGACCGCTTCGGCAAGGCCGTCGCCGTCGAGCGTGGCCAGACGGCCCTTCCAGCGTTCCGCAATCGCGCGGGCCTCGGCCTCGGCGGTCTCCAGGTCGCGCGCGACATCGGGGCCGTCCGGCGCGCTGTAGAGGTCGGTCAGGTCCCAGATCGGCAGCGGGGCGCTCTCGCGCTCGGTATCGGGCATTGCTAAACCTTGTCCCACGGGCGGGCCATCATACAGGGGTGCTGCATGAATTCGCATAGCGGGGCCGGCAGGTGACGCCCGTCGGGCGAGGCTATCTGTTCGCCGTCGCGTCCTCGCTGGGCCTCGGTTTCGCGATTGCGGCTGCGCGCGGGGCTTTCGAAGGCGGCGCGACGCCGCTTGCGATCTCTCCGGTGCGCGCCGTCCTGCTGGCGCTGATGCTGGGGCTCATCTGCGCGGCCGGCCGGCGCAGCCTGCTGCTGCCGCGGCGCGACATGCTCTCCTGCCTCGGCCTCGGCGTGCTGGCTGCGCATATGTTCTACGGCAATATCGCGGCGGTGGAGACGATCCCGGTCGGCCTCGCCGCGCTCTGCTTCTTCGTCTATCCGCCGCTGGTGGGCGCGCTCTCCGCGGCGCTTGACCGGCGCTGGCCGAGCGCGGCGGTCATGGGCGCGCTTGTGCTGGCCTTCGCCGGCGTTGGCCTCGCGCTCGGCGTCGGCTTCGACAGCCTCGACCCGTTCGGCGTGTTTCTCGGCGTTTCGGCCGGCATGGCCTGCGCGGTCAGCGTGCTCTGGCTCGCGCGCGGCATGGCGCATGCCGATCCGCTGCCGGTCATGTTCTGGTTCTCTGCCGTCGCCGCGGCGATCCTGGTGCCGATCGGCCTCTTCTCCGGAGAGGCGCGGCTGCCGGTGACGGCGGCGGGCTGGGCCGCCTGCCTGGCCGTGGTCCTCTGCCAGGTCTCGTCGATCCCGCTCTATTACGCCGCCGTTCGCCTCGCCGGGGCCGAGAACACCTCGATGCTGAACAATCTCCAGCCGCTCACCAGCATCTTCGCCGCCTGGGCGCTATATGATGAGCGGCTGGGCCTCTGGCAATGGTGCGGCGCCGTCATGGTGCTGGGCGGCATTGTGTGGATGCAGACGGTCCTGCGCCTCCGGACGCGTCGCCGCTCATCCGCAATTATGAAATAATTCTCATGAGCGGGTTTGGCATTCCGGAAACCCGTGACCAGATATGATGCGGAGGCGGCGGCCAGGATGTCCATCCGAAGCGCTCGGAACGCTTCCCTATCTGCCCGCATCGGCAATCGGGCCGCATCGGCAATCGGGCGGATCGGCGCGAACAGATTTTTCAGGAAACAGAGGGGAAAGGCGTGTCCTGCCTCCGCCTTGCGCACACGGGCGCGAGGCGCGCGGAAATAGAGTCGCGCTCGGAAGCGAAGGGAGGCCCCATGCCGAAACGGACAGCAGCATATGAGCCATGCACATGCTGACCATGACATCGCATGACATTTCCCTACAGGGCTCCGGGGGCCTGCCCTGCCGGGGCGGGGCGCGCCCCTTGCGCAGAGGCTGGAGGAAGGCTGCGGCGGGCGCTATGGTGCGGGCCTTCGATATCCGTTCAGGAGCTGCCTGCCCGATGAAACTGCTCGGCCCTACCCGCTCGCCCTATGTCCGCCGCGTCGCGGTCTCCCTCAACCTGATGGCGCTCGACTGGGAGCATGAGGAGCTCCCGGTGTTCGACGATCCGGAGGCGCTCCGCCCGCACAACCCGCTGCTGCGCATCCCGACCCTGCTGCTCGACGACAGCGAGGCGCTGATCGAGAGCTACGCCATTCTCGACGCGCTCGACGAAATGGCCGGCGACAAGCGGCTCACCCCGGCCGCCGGCAAGGCGCGGCGCGACGTGATGCGGGTGACGGCTATGGCCGTCGGCGCGATGGACCGCACGATCTGGGCCGTCTATGAGCCGCGCTTCCGCCCGAAGGAGAAGGTCGAGGAAAGCTGGATCGCCCATAATCGCGAGCGCGCCCTCGGCGGCTTCCAGTATCTGGACGGCCTCGCGGCCGAGGCGGGCGCGGGCTGGCTGGTCGGCGAGTCGCTGAGCCAGGCCGACATTTCCGCCGTCTGCGGCTTCTCCTTCGCGCGCCTTGCGCACCCGCCGATGAAGATTGCCGAAGCCTGCCCGGCGCTCGCCGCGCTCGCCGAGCGCTGCGAGGCGACGGAAGCCTTCAGCTCGACCTTCCCGAAATTCTAGGCCGGCTCCGATGACGGACATGGCGGAGGCCGAAGCGCTCGGCCTCGATCCGCGGCCGCTGGAGCGGCTGGTCGAGACGGTGGAAGCCCATATCGCCGAGGGGCGCTATCCGGGCGCAGAGATCGCCGTCGCCCGGCATGGAAGGCTGGCGCTCTGCCGGCGCTTCGGCCGGGCGCGGCTCGACCCGTCCCGGGACGTGGAAGACGGCGCGCTCTGGCTGCTGTTCTCCAACACCAAGGTGATAACCGCGGCGGCGGTCTGGAAACTCGCCGCGGAAGGTTGGCTGAGGTTCACCGACCCGGTCGCCATGCACCTGCCAGGCTTCGAGGCGCATGGCAAGGGGCGGCAGACCGTGCTTGAACTGCTGACGCACCAGGGCGGCTTTCCCAGCTCGGACATGCCGCCGGAGGCCTGGGAGGACCGTGAGGCCAGGCGGCGCGCCGTCATCGGCTTCATGGCGGAATGGACGCCCGGAAGTCGCGTCCACTACCACGCCGGAGCCGCGCACTGGGCGGCCGCGGCGTTGATCGAGGCGGTTTCCGGCCGGGACTTCCGCGCGTTTATCCGCGAGGAGATCACGGCGCCGCTCGGGCTGGAGACTGAGATATTTGTCGGCCTGCCCGACTCCGAGCACGGGCGCGCGGTCGATATGCACGCGCCGGCCGAGGGCGGCGGATTCGAGTCGCTGGCGGAGCGCAACACGCCCGAAATCCGCCGCGCGGGCATACCCGGCGGCGGCGGTTACGCCACCGCCAGGGGCATGGCGGCCTTCTACCAGATGCTCGCGCAGGGCGGACGGCTGGGCGATGTGCGGCTGTTCCCGTCGCGCCTCATCGCCTATTGCACCCGCAATTGGACCGGCGACCGGGTGGATGAGCGCTTCGAAATGCCGATGCATCGCGGCATCGGCCCGCATGTCCGGGGCCGCACGCAAACCATACGCGGCCTCGGCTCCTTCGGGCATGAGAGCGTGTTCGGCCATGGCGGCGTCGGCTCCTCCTATTGCTGGGCGGACCCGGCCTCCGGCGTCTCCTTCGCCTATCTCACCAACTGCCTCTACCCGGAGCCCTGGCACAGCGAGCGCCTGGATATCGTCTCCAATTTCGTCCACATGGCGATTCCGGAATAGGGCGGGCGCGGCTACACCACGCCCTTTTCCGCGAGCGCCGCAATATCCTCCGGCGAGAGGCCGAGCGCGCCGTACACTTCCTCATTGGCTTCGCCGAGCGCGGGCCCGAGCCGCTCGACGCGACCCGGCGTGCGGGAGAGCTTCGGCACCACGCCGGGCACGGCGATGTCGCCGGTGTCCGCATCCGCGATTCGCAGGATTGCGTCCCGCGCCGCGAAATGCGGATCCGCGAAGATCTCGTCCACGGCGTTGACCGGGCCGACCGGCACTTCCGCGGCGAGGCAGCGCGCCATCGCCGCGTCGCGGTCCATCGCGCCGAGCCAGTCCGCAACGGCGCTGTCCACGACATCGCGTTCCGCCAGGCGGGCGCGGGCCTCGCCATAGCGCGCCTGCAGGTCGGGGCGCGCCATCGCGCCGGTCAGCCGCTCAAACATTTTGTCGCTGGTGCAGGCGATGGCGATCCAGCGCCCGTCGCCGCACTCGAAATGCCCGTGCGGGCAGGCATTGAGCGTGTTGGAGCCCTCGCGCCCGCGTATCGTCCCCGCGGCGTCATAGGCGGGCGCCAGCTCGTCCAGCACCCGGAACACCGGCTCGAAGAGCGCGAGATCAACCATCTGGCCGCGCCCCGACCGCTCCCGCTCGCGAAGCGCCATGAGCACGCCGAGCGCGCCATACATGCCGGTCATGTAGTCGCCGAGCGAGGTCGAGCCCGGCGTCACCGGCGGGCCGCCCGGAAAGCCGGCGAGATGGGTGAGGCCGCCAAAGGCATGGGCGATGCGCGCAAAACCCGGCCGCTGCCGGTAGGGCCCGGTCTGGCCGTAGCCGGTGACGCGCAGCATGACCAGGCCCGGATTGGCGCCGGCCAGCTCTTCATAGCCGAGGCCCCAGCGTTCCATCGTGCCGGGGCGGAAGTTCTCGCACACCACATCGGCATCCGCCGCCAGGCGCCGGAACAGCGCCGCTCCCTCCGGCGCGCGCAGATTGAGTGTGACCGAGCGCTTGTTGCGCGACTCGCTGAGCCAGGCGAGCGAGCTGTCGGCGCGCGCGCTCGGCGTGCCGTAGCGCCGCCAGGGGTCGCCGCCCGGCTGTTCGATCTTGATGACCTCCGCGCCGAACTCGCCCAGGATCGTCGCGGCGTGAGGGCCCGCAATGAAAGTCGCCGCATCCAGGACCCGGATGCCGTCCATTGGCCGTATGCCCATCCCGCCTTTTCCTCCGCTTTCGTTCGGCGCGGCTTTATAGCAGGCCCGCGAGCGGATAGAGTGTGCCCCATGTTCACCACCCGCCCCGAATTGCTGGGAACTTTCGGCGTCGTCGCCTCGACGCACTGGCTGGCGACGGCCACCGCCATGGCCGTGCTTGAGGAAGGCGGCAACGCCTTCGACGCCGCGGTGGCGGCCGGCTTCGCGCTGCAGGTGGTCGAGCCGCATCTGAACGGCCCTGGCGGCGACATGCCGGCGCTCATCTGGAGCGCGGCCGAGGAGCGGCTGCGGGTCGTTTGTGGCCAGGGCCCGGCGCCTGCCGGCGCCACTATCGACGCCTTCCATGCCCTCGGCCTCGACATCGTGCCGGGCACCGGCCTGCTGGCGACCTGCGTGCCGGGGGCGGTCGATGGCTGGCTGTCCATCGCCCGCGACTACGGGACGATGGAGCTTGCGCGGCTGTTGCGCCCGGCGATCGAATTCGCCGGCGGCGGCTATCCTCTGGTCGGCCATGCGGTCGCGACCATCGCGTCCGTGGAATCGCTGTTCCGCGAGGAATGGCCGAGCTCGGCCGCCGTCTATCTGCCGGGCGGGCGGCTGCCGGAGGCCGGCAAGCTATTCCGCAACCCGACGCTCGCCCGAACCTGGACCCGCCTGGTAGCGGAGGCCGAGGCCGGAGGCGGATCGCGGGAAGATCGGATCGAGGCGGCGCGGCGCATCTTCCAGCAGGGCTTCATTGCCGAAGCGATCACCGGTTTCGCGGCCGGCAAGGAGGTCATGGACAGTTCGGGCCGCCGCCATCGCGGGCTGCTCTCCGGCGACGACATGGCCAATTGGCGGGCGAGCTACGAAGAACCGCTGACCTATGATTACGGCCGCTACCGGGTCGCCAAGGCCGGGCCCTGGTCGCAGGCGCCGGTGTTCCTGCAGCAATTGGCGCTGCTCAAGGGCTTCGATCTGGAGGGCATGGACCCGCTCGGCGCCGAGTTCGCCCATGTCGTGGTCGAATGCGCAAAGCTCGCCTTCGCCGACCGCGAGGCCTTTTACGGCGATCCGGCCCATGTCGAGGTGCCGATGGCGCGCCTCTTGTCCGACGAGTACAACGACGCCCGGCGTCGGCTGGTCGGCGCGGAGGCGAGCCGGGACATCCGGCCGGGCGCGGTCGAGGGCTTCGCGTCCACGGTGCGGGTCGGCGAGCGGCGCGGTCCGGTCCAGGGCGCCGGCGAGCCCACAATGGCGCTCGCGGGCGGCGGCGACACCTGCCACCTCGATGTGATCGACCGCTGGGGCAATATGGTCTCGGCGACGCCCTCCGGCGGCTGGCTGCAAAGCTCGCCCGTCATCCCCGAACTCGGGTTCTGCCTCGGCTCGCGCATGCAGATGTTCTGGCTGGAGGAGGGGCTGCCCGGCTCCCTCGCGCCGGGAAAGCGGCCCCGCACCACGCTCAGCCCGTCATTCGCCTTCCGCGACGGCGAGCCCTGGATGGCCTTCGGCACGCCCGGCGGCGACGGGCAGGACCAGTGGTCGCTGATCTTCCTCCTGCGCCATGTCCACCATGGCATGAACCTGCAGGCGGCGATCGACGCGCCGACCTTCCAGAGCCACCATTTCCCGTCCTCCTTCTATCCCCGCCAGGCCGATCCCGGCCGGTTGGCCGTGGAGGAGCGCCTGCCGGCGGACACCGTCGCCGAACTCGCCCGGCGCGGCCATGCCGTGGAGGTCATCGGCCCCTGGAGCATCGGGCGGATCAACGCCTGCGCGCGCGAGGACGGGTTGTTGAAGGCGGCGGCCAATCCCCGTCTCATGCAAGGTTACGCGGCCGGGCGGTGAAGGCGCTTCGTATCCTCATCCTGCTGAGCCTTGTGGCGGGCTCCGGAGCGGCAGCGGAGCCTGACGTCGGCGCCGGACGCGAGCCGCTGCTCTTCCAGGCGGATCGGATCGACTTCGACCGCGAGCGCAATCTCGTCGCGGCGACGGGCGATGTCGAACTGGCGCGCGAGGGCCGTGTCCTGCGCGCGGACCGGATCGTTCTCGACCGGACGACCGGCATTGCGCGCGCCAACGGGAACGTGACGCTGATCGAACGCGACGGCGAGGTGCTGTTCGCCGACGCCGTCGAGCTTACCGACGATCTCAGGGATGGCTTCGTGGAGCAATTCAGGGCCCGGCTCGGCCCCGTTTCGCGGCTGGCGGCGAATTGGGGTCAATTGCGGAGAAACGAGCGGGTCGAGCTGAACCAGGCGGTGTATTCGGCTTGCGAGCCATGCAGCGACGAGCCGGCGAAGGCCCCGGTCTGGCAGGTAAAGGCCCGGCGCGTCATCCACGACCGGGTGGAAAAGGAAGTGACCTATCGCGACGCCGTGCTGGAGATGTGGGGCGTGCCGGCCTTTTACACCCCTTATCTCAGCCATCCGGACCCGACGGTGACGCGCAAGAGCGGCTTCCTGTCGCCGACGGTCGGGCATGACAGCGATCTCGGCGTCCGGATCGAGACGCCCTGGTTCTGGGCCATTGCGCCGGACCGGGATGCGACCGTCTCGCCAATCGTGGCCGGCGAGCGCGGCTTCGCCGGCACGGGCGAATACCGGCAATTGTTCGAGCATGGGCATCTGGAGCTGTCGGCCAGCCTCGCCTCTCTCGACCAGGACCCGAAGGAAGGGGTTGGCAGCGAGACGCGTGGCCATCTCCGCTTCGAGGGCGAGGTCCATCCCAACGATGACTGGCGGATCCGAGGCAAGTTCTACCGCGCCTCCGACGACGACTATCTGGACCTCATGGGGTTGGACGGCAGCGATACCTTGTCGAGCTTCGCGGAGGCGGAGGGCTTTCTCGATCATGGCTATGCACGCCTCGGCGCGTTCGATGTGCAGGAACTGCGCGCAGGCATTTCCGGGGACGCCTCTCCTCTGGCGGCGCCGGAAGTCCTCTATGAATGGTACGGCGACCCCTCGCCTGACGGGCTCTGGTTCATGCGCGCCGCCGGGGCCGCCTTGCACCGCCGCCGGGACGACAACAACCAGCGTGTGACGCTGGAGGGCGGTTGGCGGCTGGAACATTTCACCGATGGCGGCCACCGGCTCGGCGCCGGCGCCAACATGCGGGGCGATTTCGCGCATGGCGACGGAGCGGGCGACAGCGGCAATGCCCGCCTGCTGCCGCAGGCCTCCGCCGGCTGGAGCTATTTGCTGGCCGGCGAGGTGGAGGGCTTGCAGCTGACGATCGAGCCCAGAACGCAGATCGTGCTGAGCCGCAACAGCGCCGACGCCGACGAATTCCCCATGGAAGACAGCCGGGCGGTCGAGTTCGAATTCGCCAACCTCTTCGCGCTCAACCGGTTTCCCGGGCTCGACGGCGCGGAGACGGGCCAGCGTATCGATTACGGCCTGCAGATGAGCCTCCACGGCGCCGGCGACTGGCATGTGGACGCCGGCATCGGGCAGAGCCGCCGCCGGGAGGCTAACCCGGATGCGCCACCGGGCTCCGGCCTCGATACCGCCACCTCCGATATCGTTGGCAGACTCAACCTGACAGCCGGCGAGATGACGGCGCTCGGTTACCGTTTCCGCCTCGACAGGAACGATCTTACAGCGCGGCAGACCGCCTACGACCTGTCGGTGGACGTGGATCCACTGCGTTTCGAGGCCCGCTATGCGAGGGCTACCGGCGTCGCCAATCCCGACTCCGAGGCGACGGGAGAGGAACGTGAGCAGATAGACCTCAAGCTCCGCTCCCAAATCGACGGGAACTGGTCCGCCTTCACGCGATATCGGCGCGACCTGGATGCCGGACAGTCGTTGTTCGGCGGCCTGGGCATGAAATATGAGGATGAATGCTTGCTGTTCGAAGCGGCGTTCGAGCGGGAATTCAAGATTGCCGGCGGCGCGGCGGACAACCGGGTCATGGTCCGCCTCGTCTTCCGCGATCTCGGCGGTTCCCCGGAGCGGTGACGGCTTCGACCGCTGAGGCCGGCCATGGATGGCGGCGTCAGGCGAGGGCGGCGGCGCGGACGACCTCGGGCGTGAAGGGAATCCGCCTCAGCCTGAGGCCGGTCGCGGCATGGACGGCATTCGCGATCGCCGCCGCGGTGGGGCCGGCCGTGGCCTCCCCGGCGCCGAGGAAGGGCTGCCGGCCGGGGTCGATCAGCACGGTTTCGAATATGGGCGCATTGCCGAAACCCAGGATCGGATAGCTGTCCCAGTCGCGGCTTGTAATGCCGTCCCGGTCGAACGCCACCGCTTCATGGAGGGTCCAGCTTGCCGCCTGGACCGCGCCGCCTTCGAGTTGGGCGGTGAGGCCGGCCCGATCCACGATCTCGCCGGCATCGGCCGCGATGACGCAGCGATCGAGTCGGATGGCGCCGGTATCGCCGACCGAGACTTCCATGACGACGGCGGCATAGGCGGCGCTGTTCTTGTATTGCGCGAATCCGAGCCCCCGTCCGCGGCCTTCCGGGCAGTCCGCGCCGGCGGGGTCGAGGCGCGCCGCCGCCGCCTCGATGACGGCCCGGCCGCGCGGGTCCGACAGATGGTCCAGCCGGAAGGACACAGGATCCCGGCGCGCTTCCTTCGCCAGCTCGTCCATGAAGGACTCGATGGCGAAGACATTGGCGTAGGCGCCGAGGGAGCGCAGTGCCGAGACCCTGAGCGGCATGCCGCGCACCAGATGCTTCACCAGGCGCTTGTTCGGCAGGTCGTAGAGCGGATCCAGATTGCGGTGGATGCCCATATGAGGCGCCATCGCCGGGCCCATGACGGGCGGGTCCAGCGGCCGGGCGAGGAAGCGGGCGGAAAGCAGCCTCGCCGCGCCCATCCTGTTCGGGCCGGGCCGGGGCCGCATGGAATAGGTGTCGCTGAAGGTCTCATGCGACCAGGCGGCGATCCGGCCTGCGGCGTCGAGGCTCGCGCGGAGGTCCATCGAGGCGCAGGACCCGTAGGGCTCCCACGTATGCTCTTCCTCGCGCGTCCATTTGAGCATCACCGGCCTGCCGGGCAAGGCGCGGGCGAGAAGGGCGGCGTCGAAGGCGGCGTCGTCCGCGCCGTTATGGCCGTAGCAACCCGATCCCGGCGCGTGGACGACGCGGATGGCTCCCGGATCCATGTCGAACGCCTCGGCAAGCGCGAGGCGCAGGAAATAGACTCCCTGGCTGTGGCTATGGACCGTCAACAAGCCATCGGCGAATTCCGCCATCGCCGCCGAGGGACCGAGCGAGCCGTGCATCTGGTAGGGCCGCTCATATCGCGCATCGAGAGTGGCAATGGCGCCGGATGGCGGCGGAGCAGGCGGCGGCGCCGACGCGTCGACCGGCGTTCCGTCGATGACAGGCAGGCTCACCCTGTCATTGGCGCGCAGGCTCTCATGGATGTCGCGGGTCTCCAGCCCACCGCCGGAATCCCACGAAGCGGCGGCGGCGAGGCGCTCGGCCGCCCTGACTGCCGCATATTCGTCGGCCGCCGCAACCGCGAGGAAGCTGCCGTCGCGCACGACCTCAACGCCTTTCGTCGCAAGGCGCTCGACTACGGTTTCGTCCAAAGCGGCCAATCGCGCATGGTAGTGCGGCGGGCGCGCCAGCCGCGCGTGCAGCATGCCGGGCCGGCTGATATCGTGGAGGAAATAGGGCTGCCCGCGAACCAGCTCCTCCATCCCCCGCGCCGTTGCGGCGGTTCCGACATGGCGGAGGGCCTCGCGCGGCCTGAGCGGCGCATCCGGATCGACGGCGATCCCGAACGGTCTGCCAGCGGCCAGATCCCAATAGTCGGTTTTCCGGTTGGTGGCGCGCGAGTGGATCATGCCGTCGTCCACTTCCAGCGCGGCGATATCTACCTCCAGCGCCCGAGCCGCCCGCTCCAGCAAATGCCGCCGCGCCGTCGCTGCTGCCAGGCGGACCGCATTGCCGCTCTGGGCCATCGACTGGCTGCCCGAAGTAAAGCCTTCGTCCGGCGAGAGGCCGGTCTCCACCCCCGCGACCATAACCCGGCCCGGATCGATATCGAGCTCGCCCGCAACCAGCAAGGCGACCGCGGTCGAGATGCGCTGGCCGATATCGACCTTGCCGCTGCGGACAGTGACGGTTCCCTCGGCCCCGAAGGCGAGCCAGTCGTCGAGTGCCGGATTGGCTTGAAGACTCGGATTAGCCGCCATCGGCCGCCTCGGCCAGGAGCCGGTCCACCACCCTCAGCACATCGGCATGCGCGCCGCAGCGGCAGAGATGGCCCTCAAGCGCCGCGACCGCGCCCTGCCGGTCCGGCCGCTCCGCCGCCTGCAGATAGGCGGTCAACGCGACGATCAGCCCGCTCGTGCAATAGCCGCATTGCGCAGCGCCGGCTTCGAGGAAGGCGCGTTGCACAGGGTTGAGTGCCCCGCCCTCTGCAAGGCCCTCCACCGTCGTAACCGCACACCCCTCGAATTCGGAGACGGCCCGCACGCAGCTCAACGCCTTTTCGCCATCCGCCATCACGGCGCAGGCCCCGCACTGCTCCAGACCGCAGCCGAGCTTTGCGCCCATCAGGCCGAGCCGGTTGCGAAGCACATAGATCAGCGGCGTCGCAGGGTCCGCCTCGACTTCGCGAACCGCGCCATTGATATCGAGAGTGAACACCGTCATCCGCGAACCGCGCCGGCGGCTCACCGCGGCCGGACAAGCTCGTCCAGGCCGCCGGCGAACTCCCTGCTCGTCAGCATGTCCGGGAGCAGGGAGGCAAACCAGTCCGGATCGACTGACACCGCGTTCCGCTCCAGCATGGGCATGCTGCGCGCCGCCAGCGCTTGCCAGTCCCCGGCCATGCGCCAGCCCGCCAGCAGGTCCTGGCGCGGCTCGCCGCCGAGTGCGCGCACGAGGAAGTCCGTGAAATTGACGACCGACGGCCCCTCTGTCTCGGCGGCGGCGGACAATTGCGCATGGCAGCCGTGATAGAGCGAAACCAGCGCTTCCGCGCCCGTCTCTCTGGCCATGGCGTAAGTTTCCCGGCGGCGTTCCGCCTTCAGGCCCGGCGACCGGTCCTGGCCGGAACCGCCGCAGGTATAGCCGGACTCCCAGGCGATGCCGGCGATGTCCAGTCCCGGAACGCCGCCCAGCAGCCGGGCGACATTCTCGCCCAAATCCGCCATGCCCTCATGCGCGTGAAGCAGAACCCGCATCGGGACTTCGGTCGTGTAGAGGCCCCGCAGCCGCCCCTCATTCTCGACCAGGAAGCGGGTCACATGCTCGAAGGCGAAAGCCGCTTCGCCATAGCCTTCCACGGTTTCGCCGATATGGAGCTGGCAGGACGGGCACCAGCTCAGCACGCGCTCGGGCTCGAACTCCCCGAAACGCCTGAGCGTGCCATCGGTCACGCGCCCGCCGGCCTCCGTCTCGCCTTCCCATTTAGTGTGGATGATGCCGCAGCAGGCCGCCGGGCCGCCGAGGACCTCGTAATCGACCTCGATGGCGTCGAGCACATACATCGCGTTGAACAGCAGATGCGGCGTGCGCACGGCATTGCAGCCGACATAGAAGACCACCGGGACGGCGCGCGGCCGCGGCGGCTGCAGCAGCCGCGCCAGGTCCGCCGGAGCAAGCTGCATCGCCGCCATCAGGCGGATGGCGCGCGCCATCTTGCGGAACAGTTGCGGCGTATCAGAATGCGTTTCCGCAGACTTGCCGGCGGCGAGCATCACCATGTTGCGCGGGTTGACGCCTTCGGGACAGGCGGGAATGCATTCCCCGCATCCGTTGCACTGATGCACCCAAGCCTCCGCCGGCCCGTCCAGCCGGCCGCCGTCCCGCAACACCTGCAGGACGCCGCCCGCGACCGCCCCCGGTTCCGCGTCGGAAATCCCCGCATGGGGCACGACGGGACAGGCCTCGACGCAGGCCCCGCAGCTTGTGCAGGCCGAGAGGATGTCCTCCGCCCGCGAGGCCATAAAGGATGTCAGCGAACCGTCCGGCATGACTGCCTCCTCTTGCGGCGAACCCGCCCTGGCCGTTCAGGCAGCCGCCTCGGCCACGACGCGAATCGCCTCGGGCGTCGCGCCGGTCAGCGCGATGCCGGCGACGCGGCCGGCGGCGATTGCGTCCTTCCACGCGCCCAGGCGGTCGCGGATGCGCGCCTTGTCGCCGAGCAGCGCCACACCGTCCACCAGCTCGTCCGGCAGCGCCGCGCTCGCCTCCTTGCGCTGGCCGGAGAGGAACAGGTCCTGCACCTTGCGCGCCTCGCCCTCAAAGCCCATGCGGGCGACATAGTCGTTGTAGAAGTTCTTGTTCCTGGCACCCATGCCGCCGACATAGAAAGCCAGATGGTCGCGCACCGGGGCGCGGCAGGCCTCCAGGTCATCGCCGACGCGGATCGGCACGAAGGGCACGACCTCGAAATCCTCGGCCGTCTTGCCGTTCCCGGCCTTGGCGAGACCCTCCGCGATCGGCTCACCGAAGACATCGCGCTCGGGGTCCATGAAGACCGGGATCACCCCGTCGGCCACTTCCGCCGCCGTGCGCACGCCGGCCGGCGTGATCGCGGCGGTGTAGATCTTCAGGTCCGGGTCGGGATGCAGAATGGTCTTGAGCGGCTTGCCGAGCCCGGTGGCGCCGGCCCCGTGATAGGGGATGTCGTAATGCTCGCCGTGATGCTCCAGCACGCCTTCGCGCTTCAGGATCTGGCGGATGATCGAGATATATTCACGGGTGCGCGCCAGCGGCTTGCCGAACGGCACGCCGTGCCAGCCCTCGATCACCTGCGGCCCCGACGGGCCGATGCCGAGCACGAAACGCCCGCCGGACATCTCCTGCAAGGTCATCGAGGTCATGGCCGCGAGCGCCGGCGAACGCGATTGCATCTGGATGATCGCCGTGCCGACCTTGATCCGCGACGTCTGCGCAAGCAGCCAGGCGGCGGGCGAGATCGCGTCCGTCCCCCAGGCCTCCGAAGTCCAGCACATCTCGTAGCCGAGACGTTCGGCCTCCTGCACGAGCGCGACCTTGTCGGCCATGTCGCCGCCGCTATAGCCGAGTGTGATGCCGAGCCGCATCATATGTCTCCCCCGAAATCGTCGCCGGAGACCTTAGCGGCAAACCGTCTCCCGCGCTATCCTCGCTCACTCCAAACGAGGATGGCGGCATGGCCAGCGAACGGGAACGGGCAAGCGCAGCCGGGCGGCGGCCCATCGGCAATACGCCGGTGGCGCGGCGCCATTGGGACGGGTTCGAGGGCAGCATCCTCACCGGCGCTAGGACCGTCGTGGAGCCCGTGGATCCGGACCGGGACGCCGCCGGCATCTACACCATCGGGATCGAGGGCGAGGAGCCGGACCGCATCTGGGACTATCTCGGCTACGGCCCGTTCCCCGGCGTGGACGCCGTGCATGAATGGCTCGCCGGCTGCGCCGCGTCGAAGGACCCGCTTTTCATGGTCTATCGCGACCGGAGCACCGGCCGGCCCGGCGGCATGGGCAGCTTCATGGAGATTAGGCAGGCCGCCGGGGTTGGCGAGATCGGCAATATCTGGTTCGGCCGCGCCTGGCAGCGCGATAGCCGCGCGACCGAGGTGCTTTCGCTGATGATGCGCCATGTGCTCGAGACGCGCGGCTACCGGCGGCTCGAATGGAAGTGCAATGCGCTGAACGCCGGCTCGCGCTCGGCCGCGCTCCGCCTCGGCTTCCGCTATGAGGGCCTCTTCCTCAACCACCTGATCGTGAAGGGCCGGAGCCGCGACACGACCTGGTTCTCGCTGACAGACGAGGAATGGCCCGCCGTCCGCGAAGCCCACGCCCGCTGGTTCGCGCCCGAGAACTTCGACGCGGACGGCCGGCAGAAGACCTCGCTGAGCGAGCTGACCCGCGCGCTTTGGTAGGGCGGGCGCCCGCTACCCCTCCGGGTGGAAGTGGTCGTAGAGGCGTTTGGCGACCGTTTTCGAGATGCCGGGGACGGCCAGCAGGTCCTCGAAGCCGGCGCCCTCGACGCCGCGCGCGGAGCCGAAATGGTGCAGCAGCGCGCGTTTGCGGGCCGCGCCGATGCCGGCCACCTCGTCGAGCGGCGATTGCCGGATAGCCTTCGCACGGCGGGCCCGATGGGTGCCGATGGCGAAGCGGTGCGCCTCGTCGCGCAGCCGTTGCAGGAAATGCAGCGCTGGGTCGTGCTCCGGCAGCGAGAAGGGCGGCTTCTCCGCCGTGAAGAAGCGCTCGCGCCCGGCATTGCGGTCCGGTCCCTTGGCGATGGCGGCGAGCGGCAGGTCCTCGATGCCGAGCTCGGCGAGCGCACTCTGCGCGGAGGAAAGCTGGCCCGCGCCGCCGTCGATGAGCACGAGGTCGGGCCATGAGCCCCCGGCGCGCTCCGGGTCCTCCTTCAGGGCGCGCGAGAACCGCCGGCGCAGCACTTCGCGCATCATTGCGAAGTCGTCGCCCGGCGCGGAATCGCCCTTGATGTTGAACTTGCGGTAGGCGTTGCGGACCAGCCCTTCCGGCCCGGCGACGATCATGCCGCCGACCGCGTTCCGGCCCTGGATATGGCTGTTGTCATAGACCTCGATCCGCTCCGGCGGGCCTTCGAGGTCGAAGAGCTCGGCCACGCGCCCGAGGAGTTCACGCTGAGTGGCGTTCTCGGCCGAGCGGCGGGAGAGCGCGTCACGGGCATTGGCCAGCGCATGATCGACGAGCTTGCGCTTGGCCCCGCGCATCGGCCAGCGCAGATCGATCCGCCGGCCGGCCTTCAGGCTCAGCGCCTCGGCCAGCAGCGCATCCTCGGCCGGGCGCGCGCTCAGCAGGATGCGGCGCGGCGGCGGCTTGTTGCTGTAGAACTGGCCGACAAAGGCGGCGAGGAATTGCGGCGGGTCGTAATGCCGGCTGCCGGCCGGGAAGTAGGCGCGATTGCCGAAATTCTGCCCGGCGCGGAAGAAAAACACCTGGATGCAGGCCTGCCCGCCCTCGAAATGGGCCGCGATGACGTCGGCATCGCCGACGCCCTCCACATTGATGTCCTGATGCGCCTGCACGCGCGTCAGCGCCCGGATGCGATCCCGGTAAAGCGCCGCCGTCTCGAACTCCAGCGCGTCGCTCGCCGCCTGCATGCGCTCGGAGAACGCTTTCTGGACGGATTGGCTCTGGCCCGAGAGGAAGGCGCGCGCCTCTGCGATGGCCGCCTCATAGTCCTCCGCCGAGACCCGGCCGACGCAGGGCGCCGAGCAGCGCTTGATCTGGTGGAGCAGGCAGGGCCGGGTGCGGCTGCGGAACACGGCGTCCGAGCAGGACCGGAGCAGGAAAGCGCGCTGGAGCGCGGTCAGTGTCCGGTTCACCGCGCCGGCCGAGGCGAAGGGGCCGAAATACTCGCCCGGCCGCGCGCGCGCGCCGCGATGCTTGAGGATGCGCGGCCAGTGATGGTCCCGCGCGATCAGGATATGCGGGAAGCTCTTGTCGTCCCTGAGCAGCACATTGTAGCGCGGGCGCAGCTCCTTGATGAGATTGATCTCGAGGAGCAGCGCCTCGACCTCGGTGTGGGTCGTCACCACCTCCATGGAGGCGGTCTCGGAGATCATGCGGCGGATGCGGTAGGGCTGGTTGTCGGGTCGGACATAAGCCATGACGCGCCGGCGCAGCGCGCGCGCCTTGCCGACATAGAGCACCTGCCCGTGCCGGTCGATCATGCGATAGACGCCGGGCGTGAGCGGCATGACGTGCAGATGCCGCCGGATCGCCTCGACGCCTCCGGCCAGCCGCTGCGGGGCCTCCGGTTCGACCTGTTCTTCCGCCATGCGCCTATCCCGCGCCGGCCGCCGGTCCGTATTCGACGACAACATAAGCGGCATAGACCGCCAGGAACAGCAGGCCCGCCGGGCGCCCGAACCGCCCCCGGACCATCAGCCAGGAAACCAGCGCGACCGTCGCGGCCAGCATGACCCACACCGCCAGCTCGAGCAGGCGCCCCGGAATGTCAAGCGGATGGACGGTCGCGACCACGCCGCCGATCGCCAGCAGGTTGAAGATATTGGCGCCCAGCACATTGCCCACCGCCACTTCCGGATGGCGGCGATAGGCCGAGACGACCGCTGTGGCGAGCTCCGGCAGCGACGTGCCGACGGCGACCACGGTGACGCCGATCACCGCTTCCGACACGCCGATGTCGCGGGCGAGGCCGATCGCGCCCTCGACCAGCAGGTTCGAGCCGCCGATGACGCAGCCAAGGCCGATGGCGAGCGTGCCCAGCGCCATCCAGAGCGGCTTGTCCGCCTGCCTATCCTCGACCTCGGGCGCGCCGCGGCCGCTGCGGGCGCGGCGGTAGGAGACCAGGGTGAACGCCGCAAGGCAGACCAGCAGCAGCGCACCGTCGAATACGCCAAGGCTACCCGTCAGCGCGAGCGCCAGGAACATCAGCGTCACACCGATGACCGCCGCGCCCTCGAAGCGGACGTCGCGCGGCTCGACTGCGAGCGGATAGACGCAGGCCGCCGCGCCCAGAATCAGCAGAAGATTGCAGATATTGCTGCCGACGATATTGCCGACGGCGATGCCGGGCGCGCCCCGGAACGCCGCCTCAAGGCTGACGAACAGCTCCGGCATGGTGGTGCAATAGGCGACCACGGTGAGCCCGATGATGAGCGGCGACACGCCGAGCCGCGCCGCAAGCTGCACCGCGCCCCGCACCAGGAATTCCGCCCCGCCCAGAAGCAGCACGAAGCCGCCGAGCAATTGCAGGTAGATCATGAAGGCTCCGATCGCGGATCGCCGTTCACCGGAGGCGACGGAAAATCAGCTTCCGCCTGCTCCGGCGGCCCTCGACGCCGCTATGGCGTCCCGATGTTCATGCCAGTCCGGCTCGGCCTGCGGGCTTTCGCCCGTATCGCAGGCGCGAAAGCACGCCTCCAGATCGTCCCCGGACGCGAACCGCCGGGCGAGCCAGGGCGGCGAGCGCAATGGCACCCCCCGAGACCTGTCATGAAACGTCATGTTTTGTCATGATCAGCATGCGGATGGCGCATGGGCCTCTTCCTTTCCTGCATGTCTCCCGGCCTCCTCCTTGCCCCGGAACCGAAGAGACGACCCCGAAAGAGGCCGCCCTTGCCCTGCCTCCAGCTTACCACGGCTTCGCCCCTGTCAATGGGTGGCGACTCAACGGGCGGCTCCGCCAGCCGGTCGCCGCCGCGACAACGAAACGGAGAGACAATTTGCTCGCGCGCCGGCGGTGGAGACCGGGTGAATTATGCAGCCCGGCGTTGATTCGATATAGTTTTTGCACCATTCAGGCGCATGGCCGATCATTTCGGTGCGCCGCGCCCGAAAGGAGGAGGTCGAGCGTTATGAAGGCGCATGAACTCGACAGGGCATTCGACAATGCCGAGGATGTAAGCGCCTATGTGGACTGGTCCGAAGCGCGCCGGGCCAATCCGGGGTCCAGACGGGTCAATGTGGATTTCCCGCCCTGGACCGGCAGGCCCGCCTGCACGGCGTCCCCCGGCAATCGCTCATCAAGCTCTGGATCGCCGAACGGCTGAAGGACCTTTCGTAAGCGCCCCGCGCCCGGCCCGGCCTGCGCCACGCAAGATACACCCCTCCCGTCCGTTCCGTTGAGTGTCATTTCCGCACCGGCGCGAGGGGACGCGCTCCGCGGACGCTGCTTCCTCCTGCACCATCATAGCACGGATTTCTGAAACGCAAGACCATTATGGGAATTATTTCACGAATTTCTGAACAAATTGATTTCGCCTGTATGCGGCCGACTGCACCAGCCGGGATTGGGTGCGCCGCAACCCTGCGCAGGGAGCCGCGCTCAGGCCGCGTCCGGGCCCGGTGCGGGCCGGTTACTCACCGTCGGCTCCGCCGCAAGCCGGCGGCGCCAGTCCGCCAGCACTTCGGGGGCGAGACCAAACGCCAGCGCCGCCGCCTCGTCGATCACCGCCCGCACCGCACATTCCTCCGTCTGCTTCATCGGCAGCAATTCCTCGTCGCAAGTCGCGTCGATTAGGGATTCCCGAGTGCGTATCGTGGGCGGGAAACTGGTGAGGGCCGCGCAGTGACATGGGCATTGATGCTTGTCCTGGGGCGGGACTTGAAGGGCGCAGCCCCGGAGAGGCTGGCAAAGGCGCTCTTGCGGAATCGGCTGCTACCGGCCCGCGTTCGACAGCCCGTTCGCGGCGATGAGCTCCCGGTAGAGGAGATTGCGGCCGGCGCGGCGGGCAGTGGTATCCCGCATTTGCGTGAGAGTTCCTGAATCGCGGATACGCTCCCCCTCCCGGTGCCCAAAGGTGTTCGGAATTCCTGTGGGGCGTCCGTCGCTCTTTCATTGTCGCTTCCGCATTCGGGCCCTATCTTGTGCAGCGCCATGTCCTTCCGGTCCGACAGCCTGGGTGCAGAAGAGCGGGCGCTCGCACGCATTCGGACGGCCGCCGCGCAGACCCTCGCGGTCTGGCCCGAGGCCAGGGCGGCGGTGCTGTTCGGCTCTCGCGCCCGGGGCGACCACCGCCCGGACAGCGACTGGGATGTGGCGTTCATCACGAAGGATGGCGAGCAGGTCGGGCCGATTCCTCCCGGCCTTCCGATCGACGGACTGTCGCGGGAGGACGGGCTGGATGTGCAGTGTCTGGCGCTGCCGTCCCCGATCGCCCGGCGCAAGGCCTGCGCCATCGGCCATGTCGCCGGCGGCGTTATCCGGGACGGCCGGCTGCTTGCCGGGATATGGCAACGCCCCGGCACGGCAGGAGAACCGCGGAGGATGCAACCCGACGAATACTGGCGCCTTGCCTACAATGCGCTCAACCGCATGGAAATCGCCGTCCTGGAAGTTGAAACGCTGGGGAAGACCGGCGGCTGGCGCGCCGACGCCTCCGCCTGCAGCGCGTTTGTAGGATTTACGGCCGACGCCGCCGAACATCTGGCCAAGGCCATGCTCGGGCGCCACGGGATCGACTACAGGCACTCACACGACCTGGACGAGCTGGCTCGTCTGGACCGCCGGGCGGGGCGGGGCGGCCTTGCTGACGCCATCGGCTCCATGAACGGGCAGACGCAGACGCATCATGTCGCTCCCTATGGGGGCGTCACCGCCACGGACTGCCGGCATGCGATCCGACGGTTTCTGACGATGGCGCCACTGCTGGCGGACGAGATTGCCGCGGGAGAGCGTGACGTCCGGCTTGCCGCCGGGGATGACGGGGAACTGAGGTCTGCTGCGACCCTCAAGGCCCGCGAGCGCCAGGCGGCGCTGCGCGCGGCCGCGGACAATATCCCCGGCGCCGCGCCCGAGGACTTCATCCGCGAGCCGCTCGCGGTCCTCGCCGGGGCCCGCCTGGCGCTCGCCGATGCTCTTGCCGGGCTGGAGGAAAGCCTGAGCCGCGATGCCGGGCTGCCGTCTCCCTCACCTTTCGAAGACTGAACAGGGCCGCCCGCTCGGCCCCACAGGAATTCCGAACACCTGGCCCGATGTCCAAGCCGACCGGTAAAATGCGGTATGGATGCATGCCAATATGGCATGTCTGTCAAAGGACGAAAGGGACACCGACCATGACTCTGCCGCTGGACGACCGGACGCGCTTCGGGCTGATGACGCGCCTGCCGACGCCGGCGCTTGCCCGCAAGACGGTCGCGCTTCTGGACCGCCTGGAATTCGATTCGATCTGGGTCGGCGACCATCTCGCCTTCACCTCGCCGATCCTGGATCCGTTCGTGCAGCTCTCCTACGCGGCCGCGCTCTCCCCGCGGCTCACCGTTGGCTCCGCGGTCTATCTGCTGCCCATGCGCCATCCGGCGGGGGTGGCCAAGCAAGCCGCCTCGCTCGACCATCTGGCGGAAGGCCGCTTCATCTTCGGCATCGGCGTCGGCGGCGAATTCCCGCCCGAATGGGAGCTTGCCGGCGTGCCGCACAATGAACGCGGCGCGCGCATGACGGAGTCCATCGAAGTGCTGCGCAAGCTCTGGACCGGCCAGCCGGTATCCCATGAGGGCCGGTTCTTCCCCTTCTCCGAAATACATATGCAGCCGGCCGCCTTCCGGCCCGGCGGGCCGCCGATCTGGTGCGGCGGGCGCCAGCCGGCCGCGCTGCGGCGCGCGGGGCGCATGGCGGACGGCTACATGTCCTATGTCATCACGCCGGAGATGTTCGCCAACGCGCTCGACGCCATTGCGGCGGCGGCCGAGGAGGCGGGGCGCGAGATCGAGACCTTCGGCACCTCGCACCTGCTGTTCTGCTGCATCGACGAAACCTATGAGAAGGCGCTCGACCGGGCGGCAGCGCTGCTGTCGAAGCGCTACGCAATGGACTTCCGCCGGCCAGCGGAGCGCTATGCGGCGCTCGGCACGCCCGCCGACATCGCGGAGAAGATCGCCGCCTTCCACAAGGCGGGCGTGCGCCATTTCAACCTCGACTTCATCGGCGACCAGCCCATGCGTATAGAGGGCCTGCACCGTTTCGCCGAGGAGGTCCGCCCGCTCATCGCCTGAGCGCGGCGGCGGCCTCCCTGGCGGCGCGCTGCCCGTCCGCCGCGGCCTCGGCGAGCGAACCGGCGCGGCGCACGGCGCCGGCGGCGAACACACCGTCGCCCGCCAGAGCCGCCGCGGGTTCGAGGCCGATAAAGACGAACACGCCCGAGACCTGCAATTGCTGTCCGTTCGTGAGCGTTACGCCTTCCACACCGCCCTCTCCGTCGATGGAAGCCACTTCGCTGTTCCAGTGGAAACGGAATTTCGGGTCGGCCGCCGCCCGCGCGCCATAGCCCGGCCTGGCCCGCAGCCGTCCGCCGCGCACGATCATGGAAATCGAGCGCGCATGGCCGGCCAGATGCAGGGCCTCCTGCAGGGCCGCATCGCCGCCGCCCACCACCGCTACATCGGCATCCCTGAAGAAGCCGGCATCACAGAAAGCGCATTGCGACACGCCGCGCCCGGTGAGTTCTTCCTCGCCCGGCACGCCCAGCCGGCGGAGCCTGGCGCCGGTCGCCGCCACAACGGCCTTCGCCCGGTAGCGGTCCCCGCCGGCCGTCTCGACGATCCGCCGGCGGCCCTGCGCGCGGATCGCCGCCACATGCTCCTCATGGAAGCGCACGCCCCCTGCCGCCAGCCGTTCCTTCCAGCCGAAGGCGAGTTCCGCCCCGCCTACCGCCGCCGGCCAGCCATCGAGCGCGCCCACATTGGCGACGAGGCCGCCATAGAGCCCGGACTCGAACAGCGCCACTTCGAGCCCCTGCGAGACCGCCTCGTCGGCCGCCGCCAGCCCGGCAACGCCGCCGCCAACCACGGCGAGATCGAGCGGCCTCACGCGGCGATCTCCTTCACGATGCAGCAGGGCGGGAAGCCCCATGACGGGAACCAGGCGCATTGCGGGATCGGGATGTCGCCGCCCGCGACGATCAACACGATATCCTCCGGCCGCGCTACGGCCGGCACCGCGCCCTCTCCCTTCGTCCATTCCGGCCAGCGCTCGGCGCCGATGAGCCGCCTGCGCAGCCAGAGCCTCTCGAAATCGGCGCGCGGCATCCGCCCCCGCCGCCAGAGGGCGTCCTTTACATCGGCCTTGGACCAGCCCTGCCCCGCCAGTTCCTGCGCCACGAAAGGCGCCATCACCACCGCCGCCTTGCCCTCCCAGGCCATGTTGAAGGCCGACGCGGCCGAGCCCATCACGCTCGCAAGGTCGTCCAGCCCGCCGGTCACATTGACCGCGGTCTCCGCGCGCATCAGCGCCAGCACATTCTCGCCGCCGAGCTCCTCATGCAGCGGCTCCCAGGGATTGGCGGCGGCGTTTTCGGCCAGCACCATGGTGTAGCGCCCCGGCTGGCCGAGGCCGGCGAAGGACACCGCCTCCGGCCAGCCGCCGCCGATATTGTTCATCACGAAGCGGACCGCGCGGCCGATGGCGGCATTGGCCTGCCAGCCCGGCCCCAGCATGCCGAAGCCGGCATTCACCTCCAGCCGTTCGACGACCGGCCCGCTCAGCAGGATGAGCGGCGCCACATTCTCGTCCGTGGTCTGCACGCCGCGCAGGTTGAAAGCGGGGTCGGCCAGAGCCTCCACAGCGGCCAGCACGACCGGAAAATGCTCCGGCGCGCAGCCCGCCATGACGGCATTGGCGGCCACACGCTCCACCGTTGCCACGCCCTTCAGCGGGTCGAGTTCGCCGAGGCTCTCATTCCGCCCGCGCCCGCACCCGCGCAGCATGGCGTCCACCCGGTCGAGCGTCGGCGGCTGGATGGGCAGGCCGTCGGTCCAGCCCCGCCGGTAGTAGAGCGCGGACGGATCGCCGCCGCGCAATACCTCGACGCGCTGGCGGGGGAACCGCCCGGCCTGCGTCAGCCGGGCGGTCATCCCCTTCTCGCGCGCCCTCTGGACGAGCGTGTCGTCGATCCACGCCCCGTTCGCCCGCTGGCCCGCCGGGATCAGCAGCCAGAGCGCTTCGCCCACGCCGCGTTCAGCCGCCGGTCGCCAGTCTGGCTTGCCAGTCCGCCGGCAGTTCGATCTCCCGGGTCACCGGGAAGCCGAGAATGCCGTTATGCGCGAATACATAGGCGTTGGTGCGCAGCGGGTCGCCGGCGACGGCGATCATGAAATCCTCTGGCTCGCAGACGATCGGCACCATGCGGTCCGGGTCTTCGGACTCCGCGAAGACCCCGGGCGCCTTGCCGAGCGCCGCCAGCTCCGTCAGCGAACGGTGGCCGGGCACCAGGTTGGTCCAGCCCGAGATATAGCGCTCGAACTTCCGCGCCGGCAGCCGCGCATGCTCATAGAGCCAGTCGCGCAAGTCGTCCTTGGAGAGCCCCGACCCGGCGATCGTCTCGGCCAGGATCGGCGAGAGCACCAGCAGCGGGCGGTAGGTGCCGGTCGCCATGCCGACGGTGAACACCAGCTCCCAGCCCGACTGCTTGACCAGCGCGTCCGCCAGATAGGGCAGCATCTCCTCGGCCCGCCGGCCGAAGACGGAGGTCACCACATCGCCGCCGGTATAGCGGGAGATGGTGACGGCGTTGGCGCCCTCCGGCAGGCCCATATCGGTCGCCGTGTTCGGCCAGCCGATGCGTTTCAGCACGTCCTCGTTCTCGGCGAGCGCCACCCGCCAGGTATTGCCGAACGTGCCCTTGTCGGTTTCATGCGGAATGAAGCCCGCGACATTGCGGAGGTAGAGCCGCCAGAAGCGTCCGATAGAGGTGTTGGCCTGGAAGCCGTCCCTGAGCGCGCCCTGCTCATAGTTGAAGTCGAGCGCCTTCGCGATCGGGCCGTTGACGGTGATCAGCGTCTCGGCGCCCGGCGTGTTGCCGGAATGCTCGACGCCGTATTCCGGGTCCGCCATCGCCTCGGCCAGCGCCACCAGCACCGGCATATATTCCGGTCGGCAGCCGGCCATGACGCCGTTCGCCGCCACATTCCACACCGTCGCCGCCCGGTTGTCGGGCGGGACCTTGCCGAGCACCGTTTCCGCGGGCCGGTCCGAGAAGGCCAGGAACCGCTCGATCTTCTCGACCGAAGGCGGCACCACCGGCAGGCCGTCGGACCAGCGGTTCTCGTAGAAGAGGCGGTTCACCTCCTCGAAGCTGCCCTCGAACACGATGTCGCGGGCCTCGGGCTCGACCGTCTCCACCGCCTCGACCGGCGGTTCTGTCAGGTTCGCGATCACGGCGTCCAGCGTCTCGCCCAGCACGTTGGAGCGGAGCTCGTTATCGGTCTGCGTATCGACATGGCCGGCGACCGGCGCCAGCGGCAGGTTCGGCATGCCGAGCCCGACAGCCGTTGTGCCCGCCTGGCCGACAAAGCCTTCGCAGACCAGCGATGAAGACGGCACGCCCGCCGCTTCGGCCACTGCGCTCACCCGCAACACGGCGGGTGTGCAGGAGCCTCAGCAGCCCATCCCGGAGACGATGGCGTCGGCCTTGAGCTCCTTCAGCCGGTCCGGCAGGGAGGCGATGATCTCGCGCTCCTCGTCGCCATGGGTCGAGCCGAAGACGTCATAGCCGATGAAATCGACGCCCGGATAGCGCTCGGCCAGCCCGTCGGCCAGCATCGGGAAGATCTCGTCGCCCCGGAACAGATAGTCCCAGAGAAAGGCGACGCGCTTGCCCTCCAGATTGTCGAGGCGCGGCGCCAGCGCCTGCAGCGCCTGCGCCTTCTCGCCCCGGGGCCAGACGACGGCATAGTCGGCCATGGCTTTGTCCTCGCTCTTCGGTTTTGGAAAGGGCAAGGCTGCCCCCTGGGCGCCGCCCGCGTCAAGGGCGGCATCGGCGGCGGCGGCGCTGCCGATATCGGCTATGATGGCCGGCGAATGGGTGCGGGAGAAGCGAGCATGCGGGTAATTCCGGTCTATCAGGCCTTGGCCGAGGACATCAAGGCGATGGGCGTCGATACGGTGTTCGGGTTGATGAGCGACGACACGGCGGCGTTCGCCGTGACCCTGGACGCCATGGGCATCGGGCTGATCGGCGCGCGGCACGAGAATGTCGCCATCGGCATGGCGGACGGCTATGCGGCGGCGACCGGGCGCCTCGGCGTCGTCTGCGTCGGGCGGGGGCCGGCGCTCGCCAATGGATTGCAAGCCGCGTCCTTCGCCGCGCGGACCGGCAATCCCGTCCTCATCATCTATGGCGAGGCGGCGCTGCCGGCCGGCCCGGCGAACGCGCTCGGACCGGACTACAAGGCGCTGGACGGGGCCGGTGTGTTGAAAGCCGCCGGAGTCCGTGCCTTCGCGCCCACCGGCGCCGCAACGGCCCGCGCCACGCTGGCGGACGCGGCCGCGCTGGCGCGCACCGGGCAGGCCGTCGCCCTGCTGCTCCCGGTCGATGTGCAGCATGCGGAGATCGCGGTCGAGCCGGACGAAGCGCCGCCGGAGCCGGTGGATGCCGGACCGGTTCCCGCGCGGCGGGCCGAGCCGGCGCGCGCCCATGCCATCCAGGCCGCGGCTTCCCTGCTCGACCGGGCAAGGCGGCCGCTCATCCTTGCGGGCCACGGCGCCTGGAAGTCGGGCGCGCGCGAGGCGCTGGTCGGCCTGGCGGAAAAGACCGGCGCCATGCTGGCCACCACGGCCCGCGGCAAGGACATGTTCCGGGGCCATGCGCTCAATCTCGGCATCATCGGCTCGTTTTCGCATTCCGCGGCGCGGCGGATGGCCGGCGAGGCGGATTGCGTGCTCGCGGTCGGCGCGGGGCTGAACATCCTCACCATGAGCTTCGGCGAATCGCTGCCGGATGCGCCGTTGATCCAGATCGACGCCTCGCGGGCCAGCATCGGCCGCTGGACCACGGCCGATGTCGCCGTGGTGGGCGACGCCCGGCTGGCGGTCGAGCAGCTTCTCGGGGCGGTGGCGGAGAAGGCGCCCGCCGACAAGCCCCAGCACAGCGCCGGCAGCATGGCCGTCCTCGGCGGCTTCTCCATCGCAGAGGATTTCCAGTCGGCCAATACGGCGCGCACGATCGATCCGCGCGCGCTCGCCGCCATGCTGGACCGGATGTTGCCGGCGGCGCGGAATGTCGTTTGCGACGCCGGCAATTTCCTGGGCGTCGTGCCCTATCTGTCCGTCCCGGACCCCGGGCATTTCAAGATGACCAACGATTTCGCCTCCATCGGGCTCGGCTTCGGCGCGGCGCTCGGCTTCGCCCGGGCGCGTCCCGACATTCCGACAGTGTTCGTGGTCGGCGACGGCGGCTTCCTGATGACCATGGGCGAGCTAGAAACCGTGGTGCGCGAGGACCTGCCGCTGGTCATCGTGCTGATGAATGACTGCGCCTATGGCGCGGAGTTGCATCATCTGCGGCTGCGCCAGCTCCCGGTCGCCAAATCGGTCTTTCCGGACGTCGATTTCGCGCCCGTCGCCCAGGCCTTCGGCTATGAAGCCCACACGGTGCGCACGCCCGGGGACCTGGAGGCGCTCGGCCCCCTGCTGGCGGCGCCGGAGGGCCCGGTCTTCCTCGATTGCAAGATCAATGCCGATGTCGCCGCGCCGTTCATGAGCGAGGTGGCGGCGTTCGAGGCGAAACAGCACGCCTGACGCCAACCGCCTCCTATCGCGCCCCTATCGCGGAAGGATCCCGTCAGGAGCTGTTGCGCTCAGATGACGCCGTCGGCGCGGAGCACCGCGATCTCCGCCTCGGAATAGCCGATGCCGGCGAGGATCTCGTCGCTATGCGCGCCGTGCTGCGGCGGCGGGCGGGCGGTTCCGGGGCCATCCGGATCGGCGAGGAAGGCCGGGTTGATCGTATGGATGTCGCGCTCGATGCCCGCCGGCCCCGGGCGGCGTTCGATGAAGCGCCGTTCGGTGAGCGCCGGATGGGCAAGCGCCTCTGCAATGTCGTTGATCGGCGCGGCCGGCACGCCCTCGGCCGCCAGGCGCGTCTCCCAGCCCGCCGGCGTGTCGGCGGCGAACGCCGCCTCCAGCGCCGCCCTGAGCGCTTCCTGGTTCGCCCTGCGCGCCTCATTGTCGGCGAAGCGCGGGTCGGCGGCCAGGCCCGGCCGGTCGAGCGCCCGGCAGAGTCCCTGCCATTGGCGCTCGGTCAGGCAGGTCACCAGAATAGAACCGTCCTTCACCCGGAAGGAATCCGCCGTGGGCACGCGCGCCGGCGAGGAATTGCCGACCGGCGCCGCCATGGCGCCGGTGGTCAGATAGTCGATCAGCAGCGGGGCCAGCATGGAGAGCGACGCTTCGAACATGGTCACATCGAGCCGCTGGCCCTCGCCCGTCGCCTTCTGGCGGTATAGCGCCGAGGCGCAGGCGAAGGCGGCGGTGATGCCGGTGGAGAGATCGACCGCCGTGAAACCGGCCCTGACCGGCCCCGTATCGGGATGGCCGGTGACCGACATCATGCCCGACGCCGCCTGGATCGCCCCGTCATAGGCGGGCGCGCCGGCATAGGCGCCGGTCTGGCCGTAGCCGGAGATCGAACAGAAGACGAGGCCCGGCCGGACCGCCTTCAGCGCCTCATAGCCGAAGCCCAGCCGGTCCATGGTGCCGGCCTTGAAATTCTCCACCACGATGTTCGCGCCGGCGACCAGGCGATGCACCACCTCGCCGGCGCGCGGATGCTTGAGGTCGAGGGTGAGCGAGCGCTTGCCGGAATTGATCGACAGGAACATCGGCGACATGCCGAGGCGCCCGAGATCATTGTCGCCGATCAGGTAGCGGCCCTGGTCGCCGCCCGCGCGCTGCTCCAGCTTGATGACATCGGCGCCCATCATCGCCAGATGCTGGGTGCAGAACGGCCCGGCGATCACCTGTGTGAAGTCGATCACCCGCACGCCGTCAAACGCCTTGGCCATCGGTGGCCCTCCCCTCTCTTGCTGCGGCGATTCTAGCCCCTGTCGGCAAGGCGCGGAATCCGGCAGACTCCGGGCCTCCGCAATCTAGGACCGTCCCATGCGACCGCGCGACGCCGCCACGCTGATTCTCTACCGCCGCCGGGCGGAGGAGATCGAGGTGTTGATGGGGCGCCGGTCTCCGCGCCACGCCTTCATGCCGAACACCTTCGTGTTTCCCGGCGGCCGGGTCGATCCCGAGGACGGGCGCATCGCGCCGCTGGCCGACCTCCGCGAGCCGGTACGCGCGCGCCTGCAGCGCAACGCCACGGCGCGGCGCGCGCGGGCGCTCGGCCTCGCCGCCATCCGCGAGGCGTTCGAGGAAACCGGCCTCGCCGTCGGCGCGCCGCATGGCGGCGAGGCGGACATGGACCGCATCCCGGCCTCCTGGCGCCCGTTCTACGAAACCGGCCTCGCGCCCCGGCTCGATGTGCTGGACTATGTGTTCAGGGCGATCACGCCGCGCGGCGATGTCCGCCGCTTCCATGCCCGCTTCTTCCTTGCCGACAGCCGCCATGCCGAGGGCGCGCTCGGCGGCAGCGGCGAACTCCAGGACCTGCAATGGATCGCGATAGACCGCGCGGTCGCCTTGCCCGCCACGCCCGGCGTCACCGCGAGGGCGCTGGAGGAAGTGCGCCTGCGCACGAACGGCGCCCTTGCTGGCGAGCCGCCGGTCCCCCTGTTTCACGGCACCCGGTATGGCGACCGGGTGCGCCTTGACCCCTGACCCCCGCAACAGGAGCTTCGTTCCGCCCATGTTGATCGAACAGCGCAGCTACGACTTCCACCCCGGCAGCATGGACGCCTGGCTGGAGGTCTATGGCCGCCTTGGCATGCCGGCCTCCGACCGCCATATGGGGCCAAGCCTCGGTTGCTTCACCAGCGTCATCGGTCCCGTCAACCGCTTCGTCTTCCTGCGCGGCTATGACGATATCGACGCCCGCGACGCCGGACAGGCCGCGCGGGCCGCGGACCCCGAATGGCGGGCATTCCTGCAGGAGGCGCGCGCGCTCGGGGCGCTCAAATACCAGGAGAGCAAATTCCTGCGCCCGACCGCCTTTTCGTCCGTGCGGAGCGAGGCCGACCTGCCCTTCGAGCGCAAGCTTCCCGGCGCGGGCATGATCGTCGATCACCGCACTTATGACATGCATCCGGGCAAGGGCGCGGCCTGGCTCGAAGCCTATCGGGATATCGGCCTCGCCGTGCAGCGCCGCCATCTCGGGCAGTTGCTGCTGTTTGCGACCACCGAGGTCGGCCCGATCAACCAGGCCGTCTTCATGTGGGCCTATGAGAGCATCGGCGACCGCGAGCGCCGCCGGGCCGGCATGGAGCAGGACCCGGGCTGGGCGGCGTTCCGCCTGCGCCACCAGCCCTTCCAGAGCCTCAAGCAGCAAACGAACCAGCTCCTGGAGCCGACCTCCTTCTCGCCGGTCCGCTGACCGGCCCGCAAGGCGCTGCGCCTGGCGGGCGCGGCAAATGACAAGGAACGACAAGGAAGGAAGACGCACGCCATGCACAAATGGATCGACCATATCGTCGTCCGGGTCCGCGACCTCGACCGCAGTCTCGAGGACTATGAGGGCAAGCTCGGGTTGAAGGCCAAGGCGCCGCCGGAGGATGAGCCGCATCTGGGGCTCCGGCGCGCGATCCTGCCGCTCGGCGACTCCGGGCGCTTCATCGAGCTCGCCGAGCCGCTCGGCGACGGCGCGATCGCCCGCAGCCTGGAAAAGAACGGCGAGGGGCTGCATCTGGTGGCGCTCGCCGTGGAGGACCTTGAGGCCGCGAAGACGCAGATGGCGGCGAATGGCGCGCGGCTGATCGAGGCGACCGGCATGGTCTTCGTCCACCCCGCCGACGGCCACGGCATACTCTACCAGCTCATCGAGCGGGAATAGATGGCGGGCGGCGCCTTCGTTCCGGGCGCGGAGCGCCGGATCGAGGGCCGCGCCGACGGGCCGCTTGCGGGCCTCGCCTTCGCGGCGAAGGACCTGTTCGACGTGGCAGGCCTGCCGACCGGCGGCGGCAATCCCGACTGGGAGGGCGCCGACCGGCCGGCCGAGCGCCATGCCTGGGCGGTCGAGGCGCTGCTGGAAGCGGGCGCGGCCTTCATCGGCAAGACGATCACCGACGAGGTTTCGCTCGGCATATTCGGCGAGAGCGCCTTCTACGGCACGCCCGTCAACCCCGCCGCGCCGGGGCGGGTGCCGGGCGGCTCCTCCTCCGGTTCGGCCTCGGCCGTCGCCTCCGGCCTCTGCGACACGGCGCTCGGCACCGATACCGGCGGCTCCGTGCGCGTGCCGGCGAGCTTTTGCGGGCTCTACGGCATCCGCCCGACATGGGGCCGGCTCGACCTCAGGGGCATGATGCCCCAGGCGCCGGGTTCGGACACGGCCGGCTGGTTCGCCCGCGATGCCGAGACCTTCACCCGCGTCTCCGCCGTGCTGTTGCGGGAAGCGATCCCGGAGGCGCTGCCGACCCGGCTGCTGGTGGCTGCAGACGCCTTCGGCTTTGCCGATGCCGAGACCGCCGATGCGCTCGGCCCGATGGTGGCGCGGCTCGGCCGGATCGTCGGCGCGCCGCAAGAGGTCACCATGGCCCCGCCCGGCCTTTCCGCCTGGGCGAAGGCGCAGCGCACGCTTCAGCCCTGGGAGGCCTGGCTCACCTTCCGCGACTGGCTCGACCGGCGCAATCCGCGCATGGCGTATTCGGTCGCCCGCAATCTCGTGCGCGGCGCGGACATCCCGGAGGCGGACCGGCTCTGGGCGTCCATGGTCCGAGCCGAGGCGCGGGCGCGGCTCGCTCGCCTGCTGCCGCCGGGCGCGGTGCTCTGCCTGCCGACGACGCCCTTTCCCGCCCCGCCAAAGGGCCTTTCGATCTCGGAGCAGGAGGCGCTCAGGACCCGCATCGCCGTGCTGGCGAGCCATGGCGGCCTTGCCGGCATGCCGCAGATCAGCCTGCCCGGCGCGACGGTTGGCGGCCTGCCGGTCGGGCTTTCGATCCTCGGCGCCCGCGGGGCCGATGCCGGCCTGGTCGCGCTGGCGCTTACCATGGAGCGGACCGAATGACGGACATGACGCCCAATATCCCGGAAGTCGTCGAGGAAGTGCGCGCCCGCTTCGAGGCCTATGAGGCGGCGCTGGAGACGAAGGATGTCGCGGTGCTCGACGCGACCTTCTGGGAGAGCCCGCACACAATCCGCTATGCGCTGCACGAGAACGGCTACGGCTTCGGTGAAATCCACGCGCACCGCATCGCCCGCCCGCCGGGGCCGGGCATCAAGGAAGCGCGCCGGCGGCTCGAAATCCTGACGCTCGGGCGCGACTGGGCCGTGGTCAATCTGGAGTTCAAGCTTCGCGGCCGGGACCTGATCGGCCGGCAGAGCCAGACCTGGGCGCGCTTCCCGGACCTCGGCTGGAAGGTCGTGGCCGCGCATGTCTCCACGGTCAGCGAAACGCCCTTCTGGTAAGCCGCCGCATCCGCACATCTCCGGCCGTCCCGGCGTTTCCGCGGGTCGCGCCCGGTTCGCCCGGCAGGTCCTGCGGCTGCATCCTTGACGCGGGCCGGTCTCGCCGCGACAAGGATGCAGCCGCAGGAGGGATGCATGACAGGGCAAGATGCGCCGCAATCGGCCTCGCCGGACGAGGAAACCCGGATCGTCGAAATGCCGGCGGTCTTCGCGAACAAGGTCTTCGTGTCGCCCTTGTCGGGCGGCGCGAAGATCACCTTCGCCGAGGCGCGCCGGGTGTCCGGCGAGGACAGGGCGTCGCCGCGGGTGGCGGTGTTCCTGCAACACGCCGATCTCGCGGCGCTCCGCCGGCTGCTCGACTGGACGGCGGGCGCCGGCGAAACGCCGCCGGAGCGGTTCAGCGGTTCGATGCACTAGGAGTCTGCGCCGCAGACTCCTAGCCCCGTGACTCTGGCCAGACAGGCGGGCTAGGCTGGGGTCAGCCGGAAAGAGAGGGAGAGGCCGGATGGCCGGGGCTTGCGAGGATTACTGGGGGGAGATGAGCGTGGCCGGGCTGCCGGTGCGCTATTGCCGTTGCGGCGCGGGCAGCCCGGTGCTCATCCTGCATCACGATATCGGCTGCCCGGACCGCGCGGAGTTCGCCCGGGCGCTTTCGGGCGCGCATGATGTGCTGATGCCGGTGCATCCGGGTTTCGGCCTCGGCAGCCAGCGCGCGGAGTGGATGCGCAGCGTGCGCGACCTGGCGGTGCTCTATCGCGGCCTGCTGGCGGCGCTCGGCGTCGGGCGCGCAAGCCTGGTCGGGCTCGGCTTCGGCGGCTGGGTGGCGGCCGAGATGGCGAGCATGGCGCCGGCGGATGTGGACCGGCTGGTGCTGGTCGGGGCCATGGGCCTCCAGCCGCGCGAGGGCTTCATCCTCGACCAGGCGCTGATCGGCTATACCGACTACGCCGAGGCCTTCTTCAAGGACCCCGCCGCCTTCGACGCCGTCTATGGGCGCGAGCCGACGACCGACCAGCTGGAAGCCTGGGACATCTGCCGCGAAATGTGCTTCCGCATCGCCTGGAAGCCCTACATGTACAGCCAGACGCTGGCGCCGCTGCTGGGCAGCGTCGCCGCGCCGGCGCTGGTGGTGCGCGGCGCCGATGACGAGGTGGTGCCGGCGGACTGCGCGGACCAATATGCCGCCGCGCTGCCGAATGCGCGCCTCGAAACCGTGGCGGATTGCGGCCATGCCGTCGCGCTGGAGCGCCCGGAGGCGCTGGCGCGGCTCGTTCAGGACTTTTTCGGGGAGTAACGGCCGATGCATCTCATGTATTTCACCGAGCAGCCCATGGCCACCTACCCGGCGGACAAGGGGCTGGAGTTCGGCGCCACGGCGCTGATGTTCTCCAACCGCTATTTCGACCCGGTGGACGGCAGCCGCCTCTACAACGAGTTCCTGGAGCAATATCTCTACGCCGAGGAGGTCGGCGTGGACGGCATCATGCTGAACGAGCACCACAATGCGCCGTTCTGCATGCAGGCCAAGGCGAATATCTTCGCCGCCATCCTGGCCGGCATGACCGAGAAGGTGAAGATCGTCATGCTCGGCAACCCGCTGCCGCTGGCGGAGAACCCGGTGCGGCTCGCCGAAGAGCTCGCCATGATCGACATGATCTCCAAGGGCCGCCTCGTCTCCGGCTTCGTGCGCGGTGGCGGGCAGGAGCAGCTCGCCGCCGGCGTCAACCCCGCCTATAACCGCGAGCGCTTCGAGGAGGCCCATGAGCTCGTCGTGCGCGCTTGGACCGAGACCGGGCCATTCCGCTTCGAGGGCAAACATTACCAGAACCGGGTGGTGAACCCCTGGGCGGTGCCGCTGCAGAAGCCCTATCCGCGCGTGTGGGTGCCGGGCGTCATCAGCCGCGAGACCATCGTGTGGGCAGCCGAGCAGCGCTATCCCTATATCGCGCTCAACACCTCGATCGCGGATACGAAGAAGATCTGGCAGGTCTATGACGATGTGGCGCTGGATTGCGGCTATGAGGCGGGGCCGGAGAACCGGGGCTATCTGATCCAGGTGCATGTCTCGGACAATGAGGAGAAGGCCATCGAGAATGCGCGCCAGTTCCGCTGGATGCAGGGCGAGTTCACGGGCCTGGCGCACCCGGTCTGGTCCACGCCGTCGGGCTATTCCTCGCCGCGCAACCGCCGCGCCTTTGTCGAATTCGCCGCCGGGCGCCGGGCCAATCCGCGCGGGCAGACGAGCTTCGAGCAGCAGATGGAGGATTTGCGCATCATCGCCGGCACGCCGGACACGGTGGTGCCCAAGCTGCGGCGCATCCTGGAGGAGACGCGGCCCGGCATCCTGGCGCTCTGGGGCAATGACGGCGCCGTCAGCCAGGAGGACTCGATGACCTGCATCCGCATGATCGGCACGGAGGTCTTCCCGGCGATCCGCGAGATCTCGAAGGAGCTGGACCTGAAGAGCCCCTTCGAGGCGGAAGCCCCGGTCTCGATCAAATATTCCACCGACCTGAAAGCCCCGGCCGCCGCGGCGGAATAGGACGAGCGGGCGGACGCCGCCGGAGATTGTCCGGCGGCGCTTCGCCATGCGCAGGCCGCGCGCCTGGCCTCATAGCCGGTGAAGCCGGGCCCGGCCGGCCGGTCACGCCGGCGGCTTGCCTCCCGGCCAGACCGGGCTCTGCGCGAGGTCCGGCCACGCGATGGGCGCGCGGCAGCCCGCCGCCGCCGCTGCGGGCGCGGCGGCCATGTCCCAATTGCCGGCGATATAGCGGTGGCCGGTCCACGCGCCGCCCGCCTCCGAGCAGAGCCAGAGCACCGGCGCCGCCATGGCCGCGGGCGGGATCAGCGCGGCGCGGTCGAGGCCGGATTCCTGCGGCACCATCGGCGTGTCCGCCGGGCCGCCCGGCACGACGACATTTACGGTCACGCCGCGGCCGGCGAATTCGGCCGCATGGCCGGCGGACATCGCCTCCAGCCCGGACTTGACCGGGCCGTAGGGGTGGAAGCGCCCGCGCAGCATGGTGAAGAAGCTGGTGGTGACATTGATGATGCGGCCCCAGCCCCGGTCGAGCATGCCCCCGGCCGCCGCGCGCGTCATATACCAGGCGCCGGAGAAATTCACCGCCACGAACCGGTCCCAGACCTCCGGCTGGATCTCGTCGATGGCGACGAGATTGGTCATGTGGTCCGCCCGGATCACGCCCATGCCGAGCGCGCCATTATTGACGAGGATGTCCGCCCCGCCGAGGCTCGCCCGCGCCCGCTCGACCGCTGCCTCGCAGTCGGCGCAGCTCGCAATGTCCGCGGTCACGGGGATGAAGCGGCCCGCGCCGGCGGCGTCCCGGTGCTGCGCCGCGAGCGCGGCGAGCCGCGCCTCGTCGATATCGAGCGCCGCCACCTTCGCGCCCGCGCCCAGCAGGCCGGACACCAGCTCCCGCCCGATTCCCCCGGCCGCGCCGGTGACAATGGCGACCCTGCCTTCGAGTTCCCCGGTCATCTGCATCCTCCCGACCCGCAAGGCGGCGGGCCTTCCTTCCGATCAGGTGAGACTATACCGGTTTTCGCCCCTGCGGCTGCGGATGGCGAGGCAGGGGCGGGAGGGCGTTGCGCCGGGAGCGCGCGCTCAAGCGGGCTCGCCGTCCGCCAAGGCGAGCACGTCCCGGTAGCAATGCCAGCTTGCATGGCCCATCAACGGGAACAACAGGACCAGCCCGAGGAACAGCGTCGCGACGCCGACGGCGGTGAAGATCGCGATCAGCCACGCCCACAGCATCATCGGCATGAAATTGTCGCGGACCGATGCGAGGCTGGCGATCGTCGCCGTCATCGCATCGACCTCCTTGTCCACGATCAACGGGATGGAAACCGCCGAAATCGCATAGGCGGCGAAGGCGAGAGCGGCCCCGACCGCCGTGCCGACCGCGAGGAAGGCCGCGCCCTGCGTGGACAGGAACAGCGATTCGAACAGCCCGTCGAGCGGCGGCGTCGAGGAGCCGAAGAAGAGCGCGAACAGCAGGGTTGCAATCCGTATCCACAAGAGCGCGAACAGCAGCAGCACCATCCCCATATAGGCGAGCTGCAGCGGCGCATGCCGGACGGCGCCTAGCACATCCGGCAGCCGGAACGCCGCGCCCTCCTTGTAGCGCCGGCTCATTTCGTAGAGCCCGACAGCGATCAGGGGGCCGCCGAACATGAAGCCGGTGGCAAGCGGCAGGAACAGATAGATGGCGTCGGAGAAATAGAGGCAGGCAAGGACGACATAGCTCACGAGGGCGACGAACAGGCCGTAGCCCAGGCTGATCGCCGGGCGCCGCCACAGATCGCTCCATCCCGCGGCCAGCCAGCGCCAGACATTGTCCGACCGGACAGGCCGGACCCGGATATCGGCCAGAGACACCACTGTCATGTCCGCGCTCCCGTCTGTCCAACGCCGGGGCAAGCCGTCCCTTGCACTATGACGCAGACGGTCGTTGCCGTCCACACTGTCGGACCGATGCCGGCGCGCCCGATGCGCGGCTCTTGTTGAGGGTGCGATGCTGGGCGCGCTCCCCCTGGGCCGGTCGACAGGGCGGCGGCGGCCCTCTAGCGTCCTTGCGAACCGCCATGTATTCCTCGAACCTCGAAATAACGGAGTGACCGATGGCATGGTGGTGGCCCGGTGTCCCGCCGGCCGCGGCGGCGGTATCGAGACATGAATAATCCCTGCGCCCGGCTGATTCCGAGGCGGCTATTGCCGCGCAATGCGTGGGGCGACAGGGAGTTCTGTCGGCGGCGGTTCCGGCGCAAGCAGGGGCGGCGGCCCAACCCGCATGAGCCGGAGCGGCTGACCGATCATCTCTACAGGCTCAAGACGAATGGCTCGCTGACGGACCCGTTATGCCAATTCGTCACTGACAAGGAATTCGCCAAGCTCTATATCGAAAACGCGGTCGGCAGGGACTATTTGCTGGAGACCTACCGGGTCTTGAGGAATGAGGAGGATCTGGCAGCGTTCGTTCCGGACCACGTTCCCTGCGTCGTCAAGCCCACGCATCTGAGCGGCCCGTCGCTGTTCCACACCGACCCGGACGAGGTCATTGACCGGGACGTGCTGCGCACATGGCTGAACAAGGGCCACTACAGAGGAACGAGGGAAGCCAATTACCGTTATCTCCAACCGAAGATAATTGTTGAAGAATTCTTCTCCGAAGATGGCGCATGTATTCCAAAGGACTACAAGATCTTCTGCTTTCACGGTGCCCCAAAGCTGATCCAAGTGGATAATGGACGTTTCGAGCGTCACACGAGAAATTTCTACGATATGCAATGGAACCGCTTGCCCATGACTTATCTTTACCCGGCCGGCCCCGAGGACGAGGAACCACCTCTTCTGGAGACAATGTTGAAGGTGGCGTCGCAGCTTGCGTCAGTATTCGCATTTGTGCGCGTGGACCTTTATGCGATCCGGACGCGGATTTGTGTTGGAGAACTGACATTCTGTCCGGAGGGCGCAAACGCTCCTCTGCGTCCGCCTGCCGCCGACATCGAACTCGCAAAGCTCTTCGATTCTGACTACCGCCTTGACGCAAGGACCTGCGCTGAAGCATGGGCGGCAGGCTGACCGCCTGATACATCAGTAAAACTTATGTTATCTAAAAGAAAACGGTATTGGCCCTTATTTTTCTTTCCCCATAGGCTGCCTTCGTCCGGTTCGGGACAGGGTGCCGTTCATGGAGCGTCGGGAGCAGGCGGCAAGGCCGGGCGGGTCGGGCGGTTGTCGCGCTGACCGCAGGCCCGCGGCCGGGCCGCCGACCCGGCGCTCCCTGCCGGTAACGGTTTCCTCCCCCGGGACCGGCAGCGCAGCCGGCGGGCCCCTCACCCGCCGGCTGCGCCTCATTGCGCGCGGGACCGGAAGACGAGCTTGCAGGGATTTAATGCCCGGCCAGGCCCTTGCGCCGAAAACCCGTGATAGCATGGCATGAAGGGAGCGGCGGCGGGCGTCATACCGGAATAGACAATAGCATATACGCCCTGCGCATGCGGACCATGACACAGCATGACATTTCATGACACTGTCCGGGGTCTGCCCCTCCCCGGACGGGGTGAAGGAGGGAGTCTGTGAGCGAAAGAAAACTCTGGGTCCGGAATGCGGATGTCGTCGCCACAATGGACGGGGAACGGAACGAGCCCGCCCATGCGGACATTCTGGTGGAGGGCGGACGCATCCGCAGCGTCGGTGCGGGCGGACCCGGCGACCCGGCCGGATGGGAGATCATCGATGCGGCCGGCTGCGTGGTGACGCCGGCGCTCGTCAACACCCATCACCATCTGTACCAGACGCTGACCCGCGCCGTGCCGGCCGGCCAGGATGCGCTCCTGTTCGGCTGGCTGAAGGCGCTCTACCCGCTCTGGGCGCGGATGCGCCCGGAAGACATGACCGTCTCCGCACAGCTGGGCCTGGCAGAACTCGCGCTGTCCGGCTGCGGGACGAGCTCGGACCATCTCTACATCTTCCCCGACGGCGTGCGCCTGGAAGACACGATCGAGGCGGCCGCCAGCATCGGGCTGCGCTTCCACGCGACGCGCGGCGCGATGAGCGTCGGCGAAAGCGCCGGCGGCCTGCCGCCCGACAGCCTCGTGGAGCGCGAGAGCGACATTCTGGAAGATTGCATCCGGGTCATCGACGCCTTCCACGACCCGGCCGACAACGCGATGGTCCGCATCGCCATCGCGCCCTGCTCGCCCTTCTCGGTCTCGCGCGACCTCATGCGGGAGGCGGCATTGCTTGCCGCCGACAAGGGCGTGCGCCTGCACACCCACCTTGCGGAAAATGCCGAGGATGTCGCCTTCTCGCTCGAAGCCTTCGGATGCCGGCCCGGCGCCTATGCCGAAGAGCTCGGCTGGGTCGGGGAGCATGTGTGGCACGCGCATTGCACTGCGCTAGACCCCGCGGAAATCGCGCTTTTCGCCCGCACCGGCACTGGGGTCGCGCATTGCCCCTCCTCGAATTGCCGGCTGGGCTCCGGCATCGCGCCGGTCCGCGCCATGCTCGATGCGGGCGTGCCTCTGGGCCTTGGCGTGGATGGTTCGGCCAGCAACGATTCCGGGCGCCTGCTGCCCGAGGCCCGGCAGGCCATGCTGCTGCAGCGCGTCCAGCGCGGCGCCGCCGCCATGAGCGCCAGGGAGGCGCTGGAAATGGCGACGCTTGGCGGCGCGCGCATCCTCGGGCGCGGCGGCGAACTCGGCTCGCTCGAAGCGGGCAAGCGGGCCGATCTCGCCGTCTGGGACATATCGGGCCTCGCCGCCGCCGGCGCCTGGGACCCCGTCGCCGCGCTCGTCTTCTGCGGCCCGTTTGCGGTGCGCGACCTGCTGGTGGAAGGCCGCCCGGTCGTGCGGGACGGCCGGCTGGTCATGGCCGATGGCGCCGCGATCGCCGAGGCCGCCAGACGCCGCGCCGCGCGTCTTGCCGCCTGAGGCGCCCGGGACGCCTGCAAAGCGCGCGCAAACAAGGTAGCATGGCCCGTCGGCATGGTTTCGGCCGGAGGCTAGGCGGTTGCCCATCACGCTGCGCCAATTGCGCTATTTCCGGGCGCTCGTCGAGCACGGCTCCTTCAGCCGCGCGGCCGAGAGCGTGTTCGTCTCGCAGCCGGCGCTGTCCTTGCAGATCCGGGATCTGGAGGCGACGCTGGGCGGACCGGTTGTGGAGCGGAAGAGCCGGGGCATCCATCTCACCCGGCTCGGGCGCGAGGCGCATGAGCAGGCGCTCCGGATCCTGGACGAGACCAATTTCCTGGAGCTGATGGGGACGCAGTTCGACGAGGGCCGGGTGCCGGTCACGGTCGGCATCATCTCCACATTGGCGCCCTATCTGCTGCCGGGCCTTCTGGAGCGCCTGCAGGACTCCTCGCCGCATGTCGAGCTGAATGTGGTGGAAGCCATGGGTACAGAGCTCCTGTCGGACCTCCAGTCCGGCCGCCTCGATGTGGCCATCCTCTCCGTGCCGGTCGGCATGATCGAACTTCCCGAACTGGAGCTGTTCGAGGATCGGTTCCTGGCCGCGGGCCGGCCCGGCGCGCTCGACGCCGTGCGGTCGCATGCCGATATCCCGCGTCCCGAGGACCTGGGCCGGGCCGATGTCGGGCCGTTGCTCACGCTTGCCGACGGGCACTGCTTCGCCGATCAGGTGCTCGGCGCCTGCTCGATGTGGAGCCAGCGGGACGTCCATCGGGGCGCCGGATCGCTGGCGACGCTGTCCCGGCTGGTGGCGGGCGGGGAGGGCGTTACGCTGCTTCCGGAGTCCGCGCTGCCCTGCGAAAGCGCGATGTCTCCCGACCTCGGCTTCCTGCGTTTCGCCCCGCCCGAGCCCTCGCGGCGGATCGGCCTGGTCCACCGCCTGGCGACCCACGGCCAGCGCTGGATCGATCCGCTGACCGAAGCGGTGTCGGACGCCGGGCAGGAGCTGACGCGGCGCGCGCGCCGCATGACTGCCGCCGAGCCCGGCTCCTCCTGACGCGCGCGGCAGGACGGACCAGCATGGCGGCTCGGCAGCCGCCCGCGGGCCCGGCCTTGGAGCGGCCTCAGGGTTCCGTCACGCTGACAGATGCATTCCCGGCTGCCTCAATGAAGCGCCGGTCGAAGGTCAGCATGGCCTCGCAGTCGGCGGCGGCGCCGAGATGCAGTGCGTCGGCAAAGTCCATGCCCTCTTCCGCCCGGGCGAGGGCTTCCGCCAGCAGGGAGGGAGTTTCCACCGAGACCCCCGGCAAACCCGCAAAACCCCGCAGCGCCGGGACAATCTCTTTTGCGGCCAGGCCGTAAACGCTGCGCAACACCCATTCGCTTTCGAGCAGCACGGTCGTGCTTGCGAAGACAGACCCGGCATCGACCGCAGCCCGCGCCCTCGCCGCCTGCTCCGGATCATCGCCGGTCAGGTAGCGGACCACGATATTGGTATCAACCGCCCGCATGACGCCGTTTCGCTTCGGCGAGCACCCCTGCTTCCATCTCCTCAAGAGACCTGACCGGGCCGTCATAGGCCAGACATCCGAAAACATCCGTTGGCCGGGTTTCGGGGAAGGTACGCGCGGGCCTCAGCACAACGCCGTCGGGCGTATCCTCGACAACCAGGCGCGTGCCGGCTTCCCACCCGAACTTCCTGCGAATCGGGATCGGCAGAACCACTTGGCCCTTCGTCGAAACGGTAGCGGTGAGCCGTTCCTGCGCCGACATCGCCATCCCTCCTCCGACAGCTGGGGTAAGACCAAGGTAAGATATACGGGTTGGCGGGCGGAGATCAAGGGTTGGTTCCGGAATCCCCGCCCTTGCGCTACTCCGCCGCCAGGTCCTTCTGGTCGTCTGCGTTGTAGTTGGCGTCATACCACCAGGCGAGGTGGTCCTCATAGATGACGGGGGGCCAGCGGGCCGGATTGTCGGGGCCGGCGCAGGTCGGCGCGCAGCGGATTTCGGCGTCGAGATTGGGGCCGAAGAAATAGGGGATGGCGTAGCGATGGCGCCCGACCGGCGGCAGCGCGCGGTGGGGCGTGGACTTGTAACGCCCGTTGGTCCAGCGATGCAGCATGTCGCCGGTATTGACGACGAAGCTGTCTGCGACGAAGGGCACATCCTCCCAGCTGCCGCCCTCCCGGCGGATCTGGAGCCCGGGCGTCTCCGACTGGGCGAGGAAGGTCAGGAAATTGGTGTCTGTGTGGGGCGCGATGCCGTAGCGGCCGGGCTCGCGCTCGGCCGGCGGATAGTGCGAGAGTCTGAAGGAGAACTGGCTGCGGGTGAAATGCGGATCGAACCAATCCTCCGGCAGTCCGAGCGACAGCGAAAGCGCCGGCAGGATGCTGACCGCCAGCCGGTCCGCCGTCTCGCAATAATCGAGCACCGTCTCGCGGAAGCCGGGCAGGTCCTCCGGCCAGCGATTGGGCCCGGCGAAGCGCCGCCCGGCGAGCGGGTCGTCGGCCCCGCGCTCGCGCTTGATGAAGAAGGCTTCGTTCATGTCGGGCTTCGCCGCCGCTTCGCTGACGCGCGAGGTGCGCACATTGTAGCGCGCCATCGCCATGTAGCCATTGTTGTGCTCGTTCATCAGCAGGGCCCGCTTGGCGGCTTCGGACTGGGCGTGGAAGCGCTCGGCCTCGGCGAATATCGCCCGGACCTTCTCCGGCGGCACGCCGTGATTCACGGCGATGAAGAAGCCCACATGCTCAAGCGTGTCAGCAAGCGCGCCGGCCACCTCGGTCCGGCTCCGGGACAGGTCGATCGTCGGGATCATGGCGCTTCCTCCCTCCGCCGCTGGCCCATTGTAGCCGGAAATCCGCCCGGCTGAAGCCGGAGGACCGGCCGGGCGGGTTCCTTGCAGTCCATGATCGCGCGGAGCGCCGCCGACGGCGCCTCCAGCGGCAACCGCTTATCCGGCGCGCCGGCCCGACAGCCGAAGCCCGTCGCGGGAATTCGAGCCCAGCAGCGCGAGATTTCAATACGCTGCGGCGGAGGGTTGAGAGTCGCTCGGCAGATTGCCGGAGCCAGGCGGGCTCAGGGCCGGAGGACCAGCCGGCCGGCGGCCTTGCGGTCCATGATCGCGCGCAGCGCGGCCGGCGCCTCCTGTAGCGGCAGTTCGGCGGCGATATGAGGCCGGATGCGCCTTGCCGCCGCCCAGCCCAGCAGCGCCTCGGCCGAGGCGCGCAGCCGGTCCGGCCGGCGCTTGCGATAGTTGAACAGCGCCAGGCCGAGCGCGGCGCGGTTCTTCACCAGCAGGTGGTTCGCCCTGAAGGCCGGGACCGCGCCGCCGGCGAAGCCGACCACGACATGCCGGCCGCCCCAGCCGAGCGAGCGGAAGCTCTCCTCGAAGAGGTCGCCGCCGACAGGGTCGAACACCGCATCGCAGCCTTCGCCCCCGGTCTCCGCCATGACGCGCTCGCGGATCGACTCCGCCGGATAGGTGACGATGGCGTCGGCGCCGCGCTCTTCGGCGAGCGCGCCTTTCTCCGCCGTCGAGGCGGCCGCGATGACGCGCGCACCGAGCGCCTTGCCGACCTCCACCGCCGCAAGCCCGGTGCCGCCGCCTGCGCCCAGCACCAGCAGGGTCTCGCCGGGCCCGAGCCGCGCTTCCCAGAAGAGCCCGGCATGGGCGGTGAGATAGGCTGCGCCGAGCGCCGCCGCGGCCGGCATCGACACGCCGTCCGGGAGCGGGAAGGTCTCGGCCGCCGGGGCGACCGCGCATTCGGCGTGGCCGCCGTCATAGACCAGCGCCATCACCCGGTCTCCGGGCGCGAAGCCCTCGACGCCGGCGCCTGTCTGCGCCACCCGACCGGCCACTTCCATGCCGGGTGCAAAGGGCAGCTTGTGCTTGTTCTGGTGCAGATCGCGGATCATCAGCGTGTCGGCGAAGCTCACGCCCGCCGCCGCGACCCGGATCGCCACTTCGCCGGGCCCCGGCGCCGGCGTTGGAAGCGCGCCGAATTCGAGCTCTTCAGGCGGGCCGAAGGCCCGGCAGACAACGGCGCGCATTGGGGCGCGCATCAGTCCCGGTAGCTCGGGTCTTTTCGGTCCATCTTGCGCATGAGCGCCGTGAACTCGAGCGCGCCCATCGCCTCATTGCTCTCGCGCCCGGCGAAGGCGTTGGTGTCTCGCCCGGACCGGGCGGCAAGGTCGTCGGAGAGCACCCGCAGCGTGCCGGCCGCGCCGGCATCGACCTGCACCTGGCAGGCCCGCTCCAGCCGGTAGAGGCGCGCGAACGCCTCGGCGACCGTGCGCCCGACAGTCAGCAGGCCGTGATTGCGCAGGATCATCGCCTTCTTCTCGCCGAGCGCCGCCACCAGCCTTTCACGCTCGTCGAGATAGAGGCTCGGCCCCTCATAATCGTGATAGGCGACATCGTCGAAGAAGGTGGTGGCGGTCATCGAGATCGGCAGCAGCCCTTCCTCGACCGCGGCGACCGCCATGCCCGCCCGCGTGTGGGTGTGCATGACGCAATTGTTGTCGCCGCCGGCCATGTGGATGGCGGAGTGGATGATGAAGCCGGCAAAATTGGCGTCGTAATCGCCTTCGATGACATTGCCGTCCAGGTCTATGCGGACCAGGTTGGAGGCCGTGACCTCCTCATAGTTCAGGCCGAAGGGGTTGATGAGGAAATGGTGGTCCGGCCCCGGCAGGCGCGCGGTGAGATGGCCGTATATGAGCTCGGTCCAGCCGTAATGGTCCACCAGCCGGTAGGCGCAGGCCAGCTCCGTGCGGAGGCGCCGCTCCTCGTCCAGTTCGTCCAGCGCGGGATAGAGTCCGCTCGTCTGCATGCCGTCCATGGTCCTGTCCTCCTCAGCCGATATCGGCCCCGGCCGGCGCCAGCGCCGCGCCGATATCGCCGGCGTCATCCAGCACGCCGACGGCCTCGATCAGCGCCTCGGCCGTCCCGGCGCCCAGCAGCGGAGCGGCGAGCGCCCGGAATTTGCCCTGCAGCTTCTCCCACTGCTGGCCCAGGTCGCGCGCCGGTACCCCGACATCGGCGGCGCCGCGCAGCACGAC
>LXNI01000470.1_pt1 | contig 45917 bp, 33 predicted proteins | sample 809091 | NCBI WGS metagenome assembly LXNI01 (sample SAMN04870527, study PRJNA318959) | sponge metagenome | biome: 01000161; feature: marine sponge reef; material: water | host: Sarcotragus foetidus | place: Greece: Milos, Mediterranean Sea | collected 2013-05-29 | depth 5-7 m
CTGGGGCGCCGCCAGGCGCTTTTCCATTCCAAAATCCGGCACGGCCGTCGGCACGATGAAATTCCCACGGTCCCGGATCATTCGCCCGGACGAAAATCGTCCTACGGCGCAGGCTCCTAGGCCCGGATACATCACGACCGGCCCCTTCTGCCGATCCGTATCCGGGATCAGGTAATGCATCAGCGCCTGGTCCACGTGCTGCTCGAATCCCGCCGATTCCCGGACTTCGCCCCCCACGAAGAACATCCCCATCTCCCGGAGGGTCAGGGGCTCCTGGGCAGATACACCGCCCAAACAGAACAACCAGAGGAGACCCGCGGCGATGAGCCGCGCTGGATTCACGGTCCTGCGCCGTGTCTTCAGGACACTTCGTTCAATTGCCCCGTCGCTACGTCGTAGACAAAACCGCGGATCGAATCCTTGACCGGAATGAAAGGGCAGGCTTCGATGCGCCGAACGGACTGGTGTACGTCTTCCTCGACATCGGGAAACGCCTCCATGGCGAACGACGGGCGCAGGCCCGTATCGGCTGCAATCTGGGCCTTCACGGCATCGTCGGAGAAGGTCACCATGCCGCAGTCGGTGTGGTGGATGAGGATGATCTCGCGAGTCCCCAGCAGGCGCTGGGAAATGGTCAGGGACCGCAGCACGTCGTCGGTGACTACGCCGCCGGCATTGCGGATCACGTGCGCATCACCTTCCTTCAGCCCCAGCAGGCCTCCGGTTTCGATGCGTGCATCCATGCACGCGACGATCGCAGTCTGTTTGCCGGGCGGCAGCGGCACGTCGCCCTTGTCGAAACTGGCGGCATACCGGGCGTTGTTGGCTAGAAAGTCGTCGGTGGCTGACATGGCTGACTCCGAATTTTTCGTAGAGTGACTCACAAGCCTAAACACTGCGCTGCACGGCGCAAAATAATGTTTCGTTCCCTTGTAATGACGCCTCGAAATATGGCGCCGCCGCAGGGTTTCAGGGTCGGCGCGCGGCCGGACAACGATTCAGACTCCAAGCGCCTCCTCGGTCGATCAGCCGTCTTCGGCGGGGCGGTCTTCCGCCCGATGTAGCGGGCCTTTGCCGCGGGCTGCCAAGCTGGCGTTAACGAAACGTAATGTGAAGATTCATTTAGACGCGGTCGATACCGCCTATGGAACCCTTTGACGGGTGCGATAATTCAGTTCATTCGGCGATCGGCGCCGGCGGGTTGTCCATTGATGCATCGCAGCACAATCCAGGTATTGGTCACGGCCATGTGCGTAGCGGCGATGAACTCGACCGCGACAGCGCAGTCGCAGTTCGGCAGTGGAGCCGGGCAAAAGTCCATGCGTATCGTGCGCGTCGATTCGGCGCCCGTCATCGACGGCGTGCTGGATGAAGAGATCTGGAGTCTTGCAACGCCCATCGACGACTTTCACCAGATCAACCCCAACGAATACGACGAACCGAACCAGACGACGCTGGTCGTCCTGCTCTACGACGACACCCACCTTTACATTGGTGCGCGTCTGCTGGACAGCCAGCCCGATGAAATCAAGGCCCAGATTCTTCGGCAGGGCGAACAAATCGACGACGACGATTATTTCGGCGTCATCCTCGACCCGTTCCTCGATCGTCGCAACGGTTATCTGTTTCAGTTGAATCCCAACGGGGTGCGTGCCGAGGCCATCTACCGGAACACCACCCAGACGAATTTCGATTGGGTAGGTATCTGGCGTGCGCAGGCCACGATGCACGAGGAAGGGTGGACCGCGGAGATGGCGATTCCGTTCAAGACGCTTTCGTTCGACCCGAACAGCGATAGCTGGGGAATAAATTTCACCCGTGGGGTTGCCCGCACGAACGAAACCTCCGGCTGGATGTCCCGGACCCGTCAGCAGAATCCGAGCATCGCCGGCACGATGGTGGGCCTCGACGGACTGGAGCAGGGCCTCGGCCTCGACGTCGTTCCATCCCTGAGCAGTCGGGAGTCCAGATCTTTTATTCCGGCGGGTTCCGAATCGGCGACCGAGCCTTCCGTGGATGTGTTCTACAAGTTCACTCCGGCGTTGACGGGCGTGCTGACGCTGAATACGGATTTCTCCGCGACCGAAGTGGACGACCGCCAGGTCAATCTCACCCGCTTCAGCCTGCTGTTTCCGGAAAAACGTGACTTCTTCCTGCAGGATGCGGACATCTTCGAGTTCGCGCGCCTGGCCGGACGGGGGGGCGGTCCCGACGGCGGGGGCGGTGGCGCGGCCGGTCAGAACGGCCGGCCGTTTTTCTCGCGTTCCATCGGCCTGAGCGAGTCCCGGCAACCCGTGGATATCGAGGCGGGAGCCAAGCTGACCGGCCGGCTGGGCCGCTGGAACCTCGGGGTCATCGATATTCGCCAGGCGGCCTTCGAGGATGTCGAGGCAACGAACCTGTTCGTGGGCCGGGCCGTCGCCAATGTTCTGGAGGAATCGAACCTCGGTGTCATCGTGACCGACGGAGACCCGCACTCCAATCTGGACAACACGGTCGTGGGCACGGACTTTCGCTATCTGAACACTCGCCTGCCGGGCAGGCGCACCGCGGAAGCCGATGCCTGGCTCCAGAAGTCCTCGACCCCCGGACTGGATGGCGACGACACCGCGTTCGGGGGCGGATTCCGAATTCGCAGTATCGACAAGTGGAGCGGAGACCTGCGCTACACTCAGTTGGGCGAGCATTTCAATCCCGCCCTGGGCTTCGCCAACCGCGTCGGCATACGCCAGTATTCGGGAAGCATCGGCTACTCCCATCGCCCCCGGGGCACGTTCTATCGGGCGCTGTTCGGTGGGCCGCAGTTCCAGCGCAGCGAGCGTCTCGCCGATGGGAGTCTGCAGAGCGAGTCTGCCGGTTTTCGCTTCGGTTTCTTCTCCCACGCCGGCGATCGGGTATTCGCCAGTTGCTCCCGGGACACGGAAGGCCTGGTCCGCCCGTTCACCATTCGCCGGGCGCGGAATCCTGCCGACAATGTAGTGATTGCGACGGGCCTGTATGCTTTTACCGGGTGCCGCGTCGACGCAGCGAGCGCCGATCAGCGCAAGGTTGCCGCGCGTATGGCGTACGAGTCGGGAGATTTCTACGACGGCCGGAAAGTCACGTTGCGGCCGGGAATCACATGGCGCCCGTCGTCGCACTTTGCCCTCGACCTTCAGTATCAGATGGACGACATCGAGCTGCCGCAGGGCTCGTTTATATCCCGCCTCACCCGGCTGCGCACGGATGTCGTTTTTTCCTCGAGACTGTCCTGGGTGAATCTCGTGCAGTGGGACAACGACTCCTATGAATTCGGCATCAATTCACGCCTGCACTGGATACCGCAGGCCGGCAGGGAAGTCTACCTGGTGCTGAATCACAACCTCGTGGACTATGACGAGGACGGCACGTATCACTCAATGAACGCCGACCTGACGGCGAAGCTGAATTACACGATTCGATTCTGAGGTTCCGCACACGCCCTCGCTGGGGCGGTGGTGGGTTGAGGTTCAAGAATGGAAGCGCGTTACTGCTGTGGCAGGGTTACCGGGACTTCGTATTCGTCTTCGTCGTAGCCGGCGGTGATGTAGTACCAGGCGGCTTCCATGGAGCATTCGGCTTGCAGGATGGGGCGGTCGGCGACCTTGGCCCAGGAGTGCTGGATGACCATCGGTTCGGTGAGGTATTCGGGATCGGTGATGGTGAATTCGCCCTTGAGCGCCATGCCGTCTTCCTCGAGCCAGTAGCGTTCCAGCAGGTGCTTGCGGTTGCTGGAATGCAGGCCGATCTGGGTTCCCCAGCGGTCGTCGACGAAGTTCGTTGTTTCGATGACCAGCACGTCGCCATCGAACCGGCCGGTGGAGTATCCCCACGGGTTGCGCTCGGCGGGCGGGGCGGTGTCTGCGTTCATGTGGACCACGCGGGGCTGTGGCCAGAGGTCCCGGTCGATGATGATCGTGTCCTCGCCTTCCCAGCGGAAATTGTAGGCCATGGGCATCATCATCATTCGCGGCGGCCCTGGGTAAATGCACTCGTTCAACGGGTTCTGCGACTCGTGAAACTCGGCGACCAATGCCTCGGCCCTTTCGTTCAGCGGCATGCCCGCCGGGGGCTCCCGGTAGGGGCTGACAGTGCGCGTCCAGAAGCCTGACGGGAATGTCTCCGCAGGCAGGATTTCGGCGTTGACGACGGAACCGGACGGTGGCTCTGCGCCGGTTTCCTCAAGATACGCCTGCAACGATCCCCTGTCCGCAAACATCCGCGGCCCATCCTGGGATTGAGCCCAGTCCAGGCCCATGTAGGGACGGTCGAGATCGCGGTCATGGGCGCCGCTCCAGATAATCGCATCACCCGTCTTGAAGGTGTCGGCAGTCCAGCCCAGGCGGGCCAGGGAGGGTGGATTCATGGTTTCCACGGTGTATTGAACCACCTCCCCATTCTCGTCCGGCACGTCGATAATCAGGTATACGTGGGGGACCTTCCACAGATACTCGGCTACGACTCCGGCCTTGGTCTGCTGATTGTTTCGGTCCAGGCTTGCATGGGAGTGATGCGCTTCCGCTCCTGCGGCAAAGGCCAGCCCAGCGATTCCGGCAGCGCAGGAAACAGATCTCACCCGATTCATCGGCAGGTACTCTCGCTCTTTCTTATCGGAAGATTCTAAGGCAGGTTGACGGTTGCTCGCGCCCTGCATGAGTCAAAAATATCATGGGCTTCACACTTCTATGCAGATATTCGCAATCCAAATGGGCAAACTAGCGGGAGTGAAGGAACATTGCCCTTGCGTGTGCCCATACTGACGCAGGAGCGGAGAGTCCAGAGCAGATACACATTGAGACTGGCGGTTCACCAGCGGGTCAAGAGTCAATGGAGGCGGGTCAAGAGTCATGACATTTTCAAAGGCGATTCTCTTCGGTCTCGGAATTGCGGTGCCGGCGCTGGGCGGCGCCCATCACAGCGTGCCGGCAGAGTACGGCGATTCAGGAACGCCCACGCACTACATAGAGGGCACCATCAGCCGGGTCTTGTGGAACAATCCGCATATCTTCATCAATATCGTGACATCCGGCGGGGAGGTTGAGGCCGGCGAGAACTGGCGGCTTACTACACACCCCATCAATATCATGGAAGGGACCTACGGCTTCCGGAGCGATGAATTCCAGGAGGGTGACGAAGTCAGGGTGTTCGGGTGGTTCCACCTGCGCGGGCAGCCGCTGTTCCAGATCCGGGCGATCTCGGTGAACGATGGGCCGATGCAGTCGACGCTGCGGTTTTCCGATCTTAGGGATATCGTCAAGGGGACGCTGGCGGATCAGCAGATCATTCCCACCAGGAACATCAACGGTACCAGTCCCGCAAGAGCCGGCGCCGAGACGGTTCAGGCGCTGGGTGAGATGGGTTATCTGGACGAGCAGGGCAACGTCAGTCTCCCGGACGAAATCCTGTATCCCGACTAATTGCTCTGGCAGTTTTCACTCCGGTCGCCGGCGCGCAGGGGTCGGACCCGTTGATTCTGTCGTACATCGCATGAAAGCCGTGTATTCATCGGGCGCATGGTTGTCTATTCAAGCTAATTTTCATACGATGCAGTTAAACAAGAACACGCTGCGCACAACAGTTTCAGGTGGCTCTCAATGACAGACGAAAAAACGCTTGTTTCAGGAATCGATGTACCGGCGACCGCGCCCTCCACGGACGGCGGCGGCGTACTCGGGGCGGTTGGCCGGGTTGGCGCGTCGAGGCGTCAGTTCATCAAGGGGGTAATTTCCTCCGGTGCCGCCGTGAGTTCCGCCGGGTACGTGTTCGGCGGGATGGCGGGCTGCTCGACCGAACAGGCGCCTACCGTCGGGGGCGTCGAGCGGCTGATCAGTCTCACCGTCAACGGCGAAACCCGGCGTGTGGATGTCCTGCCCTTCGAAACATTGGCCATGACGCTGCGGTACAAGCTGGGGTTGACGGGCACCAAGCTCGGTTGCGACCGGGCCGAATGCGGTGCCTGCACGGTGCTACTTGACGGGGTCTCCACTTACTCCTGTTCGACGCTGACCCACATGGTGCGAAACCGCGCCATTCGGACGGTGGAAGGCCTCGAAGGGCCAAACGGGGAACTGCACCCGGTGCAGCAGGCAATGATCGACGAGTTGGGTCCGCAGTGCGGTTTCTGCACCCCGGGCCAGGTCATGTCGGCGGTGGCATTGCTGGAGGCGAACCCCAGTCCCACTCGGGACGAGGCGAGGCATGCCCTGTCCGGCAACCTCTGCCGGTGCGGGGCTTACGATCACTATCTGAACTCCGTGATGCGCGCGGCGCAGAGCGCTTGAGATGGCTTACACACTGATTGGAAAGGACTTCACCCCGCCTGACGTGCGGGCCAAGGTGACTGGCGGCGCCAAGTATGCCGAGGACTTCCGTGCCGAAGGCATGGCGTTCTGCAAGCTTCTCCTGAGTCCCGCGCCCCACGCGCGGATCACAAACGTGGATGCCTCCGCGGCGCTCGAGATGGAGGGCGTTCTCGGCATCCTCCAGGCCTCGGAACTCCGTGCGCCTCCGCCCCCGATGGAGCCGGCGCTCACGGACGAGCCGCTCTTCGTCGGCCAGCCGATACTGGCCGTGGCCGCCGAGAGCGAAACCATCGCATCGAACGCGCTGGACGCCATCCGCTACGACCTGGAAGCATTGCCGTTCACCGTCGATCCGCTGGAGGCGCTCTATCCGGGCGGTCCCAGCGCACGGTCGGACGGTAACGCCGCCATCGTCAATTACGGCAACACCGGGGTCGAGACCCGGCACTGGACGGCGCAGGACTTCGCCGATGCAGGCGAGGGCCAGCTTCCCACCGGGGAACCCAACATGGAGTGGTCCTACGGTGACGTCGAGCAGGCGCTGGCCGACGCGGCGCTGGTGCTGGACGAGAGCTTCGTCACGGCGGGACTGGCCCATCACAGCATGGAGCCGCGCACCACCATGGCGTATTGGGAGAACGGCAAGTGCCATCTCCACGGCTCGGTCCAGAGCCAGAGCTTCTCCATGCCGATCCTGTCGGCCATGCTGGGCATGCCGCAGGAGGACGTCGTGTTGGTGTCCGAATTCTGCGGCGGCGGATTCGGTTCCAAGGCGGTGCCCTTCCCCAGCATGGTGATTCCCGCCAATCTCTCCCGCAAGATCGGCCGGCCGGTCATGATGCGCCTGACCCGCCACGAGGAGTACTACCTGGGATTGGCTCGGACAGGCTTCCAGGGCCGGATCCGGCTGGGATTCAGCGCGGATGGCCGGGTGACCGCGGCGGACCTGTTCCTGATCCAGGAAAACGGCCCCCACGCCGGGTTCCCCAACCTCACGGGCGCCGCGATGGGCGTATCGGCGATGTACCAGCCGGCGTCCATGCGCTTCCGCGGTGTGGGGGTGTTCACCAATACACCGCCGCGCATGGCCCAGCGCGGACCGGGCTACAACGAGATATCCGCCGCCGTCGAGCCGCTGATCGACAAGGCGGCGCGACAACTGGGGCTCGACCCGCTTGCGATTCGCATGACCAACGCGCCGGGCGATGGCGCCGTGCTGGGTCCGCAGCGCATCCCGCTGACCAGCGCGTTCATGCCCGAGGCGCTGACCATGGCCGCGGAGCAATTCAACTGGGAAGAGCGCAGCGCGCAGAGCGGCCAGGAGAACGGTTCGAAGGTGATCGGCGTCGGTATCGGGCAGGCGTACCACCCGGCCGGCAACAACGGTTTCGACGGGCTTGTGCGGCTGACGCCTGAAGGCAAGCTCCACATCCACACCGGTGTGGGCAATCTCGGCACCTATTCCCACAGCGCCACCTCCCGCGTGGCCGCCGAAGTGCTGAAGTGCGACTGGGCCGACTGCGTCATCGAGCGCGGCGACAGCCGCCGGCACCTGCCGCACAACAATGGGCAGTTCGGCAGCAACACCTCCTTTACCATGAGCCGCACCAACTACGTGGCCGCCATGGATGCGGTGGCCAAGTTGAAGGAGATTGCCGCCATGGACCTCGGCGGGTCGCCGGAGGACTACGATATCGGCGGTCATCGGGTTTTCGCCAAGGACGATGAGTCGAGGTCCCTGAGCTATGCGGATGCGGCCCGGCGAGCCATCGAACTGGGCGGCAAGTACTCCGGTGAGGAAGCTCCCGAGGACATCAATCCGACAACGCAGATGGCCGTTGCCGGACTGGCGGGCACCGGCCTGGTCGGTGTGGCCAGGGACAACATCGAGTTGAATGGACAACCTGCGGCGCATGTCGCCGGCTGCGCGATGGTCGAACTGGACCGGGAGACCGGGCACGTGGAGATCGTCGATTACGCCGCGGCGGTGGATTGCGGCACGGTCATTCACCCCATGAGCCTCGCCACCCAGACCAAGGGCGGAGCGGTGATGGGCTTCGGCATGGCCCGGTACGAGAAGCACGTCTACGACTCGCAGAACGGGCTGCCCGGCAACATCGGGTTCCACCAGGCGAAGCCGCCTTCCTACCTGGATGTGCCCCTCGAGATGCAGACCGGTGCGGTGGATATCGCCGATCCGGAGAACCCGGTGGGCATCAAGGGTGTGGGCGAACCGGTCATGGGCGCCGGGCTGGCGGCGGTGCTGAACGCCATCGCCGACGCCATGGGCGGGCATGTCTTCAACCGCACCCCCGTGACCACCGACATGATCGTCAACGCCCTGGCTGGCCGCGAACAATCCCACGGCCCGCTGGATGTCAATACAGCCTAAAGGAGCAAAGCCATGTCCAAAGACATGATGCGCGCATTTGAACTCTATCAACCCGACAGCGTGGAAAACGCGGTGGAGCTACTGGGCCGGTTCGGCGCCGATGGCTGGGCGATGGCGGGCGGCAACGATTCGCTCGACTGGTTCAAGGATCGGGTGAAGTACGCTGGCTCCGTCGTCGATCTGACGGGCATTGAAGCGCTCAGGGGAATCCGCGAGACGGCTGACGGCGTCGAGATCGGCGCCATGACGACGCTGACCGAGATCGAGACCAGCCCGCTGATCCAGGAGCGATTCAGCGTTCTGGCGGATTCCGCACGAAGGGTGGCCAGCCCGCAGATCCGCAACACCGGCACCATCGGCGGCAACGTCTGCCAGGATACGCGTTGCTGGTACTACCGCTATGGCGTGGATTGCTACCGCGCCGGCGGCAATAGCTGTTACGCCGATACGCCGGAAGGCCAGAACCGCGAGCACTGCCTGTGGGGCGCGGACCGCTGCATAGCGGTCACGCCTTCGGATACGGCGCCGGCGCTGGTGGTGCTGGACGCGCGGATGGTCATCGTCAACGGCGATGGCGAGCGCGAGGTGCCGGCCGAGGAATTCTTCATCGGCCCGGACATCGACATCGAGCGGATGACGGTTCTGGAGCCCGGCGACCTGTTGACGGCGATCAGGATTCCCAACGACTGGAGCGGCGCGCAGTTCTATTTCGAGAAGGTCGCCGACCGCAACACGTGGGACTTTCCACTGGTGAACATCGCCTCGGCGATGTTTGTCGAGGGCGGTACGATCTCGCGGATTCGAATGGCGGCAGGCGCGGTCGAGTGCGTGCCCCGGCGGCTCACCGTGGTGGAAGAGGTCGTGACCGGCAGCGCGCCGAACGAGGAAACCGGGGCCCTGGCAGGTCAGGCGGCGGTGCGCGGCGCGACGCCGTTCAACTACAATAATTTCAAGATCCCGCTGCTTGAGAATCTGGTCAAGCGCGCCATTCGCGATTCGTGACGGCCCGCGACGGCCTGCAAGACTCGTGACGGCCTGCGACGGCCTCCACGCGATGCCTGATATCCGCCGTTGAGCGCCCGATCCGATGGACCTGTTTCGAACAAGCCGTGACGTCTGGGGCCAGGAAGTCCTGCAGGGCATGTCCTGGGACCTGATCCCCATCTTCTTCGGCGCCGGCGTCCTCCTCATCGTTGGCCACTTGTTGTATCGCTGGTTGCTGGCCCCCGGGCAGCCAGCGGCAAAATCCCCGCGCCGCGCCGGCCGGTCGAAGTAGGCCATGCCCGGGAACGGAGCGGGCACGCCGGACGGCGCTCGGAGGCTGATACGTCACGCGCTGGTCGATCGCCTGCTGCATTGGGGCATGGCGATCTCAACGCTGATCCTGCTGGGAACCGCGTTCCTGCCCATCCTGGGCATCGAGTTCGCCTGGGTGACCATCCACTGGGTCAGCGGTGTCCTGCTCACCGTGTTCGTGATCGCGCACACGGTGCGCGCGTCGTTCTGGCAGGATCTGGGGTCCATGTGGGTCGACAGGGCGGATCTGCGCAACACCTTGCAGCTTGCTCGCTGGAATCTGCGGATCTCCACTCAGCCGCCCGGCTTGCCCGGAAAATACTCTCTGGCGCAGAAGCTGATCCACCATGTATTCACGCTGGTCGGACTGGCCGCTATCGTGACCGGTGGGCTGATGATGGTGAAGATCGACACGCCCTGGTGGGAGCGAAATCCCTACTGGCTCGGGGAGGACGTATTTGGTGTGATCTACGTGATCCACGATCTCGCGGCCCTGGCCCTGATCACCCTGGTAATGCTCCACGTCTACTTCGCGCTGAGGCCCGAGAAATTGCACTTCACCCGCTCGATGTTTCTCGGCTGGATCACCCGGCGCGAGTACAATGAACATCACGACAGCGCTCGCTGGGCCGTGGATTCGGAATAGCGCGTAGCGGGCGTGAGCAGCCATCGGAGGGCGCAACTTGAATCTGGACGAACGAATCGACGCCATCGAGGCGGGCTATGAATTCATGCTTGCCTATGCGGCTCAGGGACGGCTCACGGACAGCGATGCCAGCGGTTCAGGCGTCGGATTTCAGTTAAGGGAGTTTCTCGGCAAGATGGAGTCGGCGCTGGATGGCCTGGGCGAGGTTGTTGCCGCGGCCGCTCGACAACACGGTGCGGTCGACGGTGGCGTGCAGGATTTTCTCGACGCCGTGGCGGAGGATGCTCGCAAATCGCTTGGGCTGGTCCGGCTGGTCAATTCACGGCCCGACATCAGTTCCATGCTCATCGACAACGTCAACGGGTCGATTCATCTGCGAGCGCTGTTGACGGATCTGTTCGTTGTCTCCGAAGCGTTCAAGGGCAAACCACTCAGCTAAAATGAAACGACAGGTCGATTGATTCATCAGTCGGAAATCGAAGGAAGGGAGGAAGGTTCCATGAAACAAATCGCAATCGCTGCCGCGGCAGTCCTTGTCGCGCCTTTGGTTTGGGCGCAGCAAGATTTCTCGGAGGTGGAGATACAGGCCACCGAAGTATCTTCGGGCATTTATATGTTGGTAGGTGCAGGCGGTAACCTCGGGCTTTCCGTGGGCGACGACGGCGCCTTTCTCATCGACGATCAGTTTGCTCCGCTGAGCGACAGGATCATGGCGGCCATCGCGGAGCTGACCGACGCTCCGGTGGAATTCCTGGCCAATACCCACTGGCACGGCGACCATACCGGCGGCAACGAGGCCTTCGGCAATGCCGGCGCCGTCATCGTTGCCCACGACAACGTCCGCGTGCGCATGAGCACCGACCAGTTCCGGGAGATTTTCGATCAGCGGATGCCGGCATCGCCGGACGCGGCGCTGCCCATCGTCACCTTCAACGACGAACTGACGCTGCACTGGAACGGGCATACCATCCGTGCGTTCCATTCGGGTCCGGCGCATACGGACGGCGATGCGGTTCTGCATTTCGAGGAAGCCGACGTCTTTCACATGGGCGACAACTTCTTCAACGGCTTCTATCCCTTTGTTGACGTGAGCAGCAACGGCGACATCAACGGCATCATTTCGACCGGCTATCGCGTGCTCGCCATGTCCAACGCCGGCACGCAGATCATCCCCGGGCACGGGCCGCTGGCCACGGCCGACGATCTGCGCGACTGGTTGCAGGTACTGCGGTCCACGCGGGAAAGCATCCAGGAACTCATCGACCAGGGCATGTCCGAGGACGAGGTGGTCGCCGCCAACCCGACCGCCGATTACGACGATACCCATGGCGGTGGGTTCATGAACCCCGAGAACTACACGCGACTGGTCTACCAGAGCCTCACCCGGTAACTGTCCGGGCTGGGTGCGCCGCGCGACCGCGCGACGGGACGCGGCCGTAGGCAGGAGAGTGTTCGGCTTTATTGCAGCGAGGAAGAGATGTCAAAAAAACTGATCTGGGATCTGCCCATTCGAATCGTTCATTGGCTGCTGACGGTGCTGATTTTCGGTTCCTGGTACACGGTGTCCGTCACCGGAGACATGGAACGGCACATGCTCATCGGACAGACGATCCTGTGTCTGCTGATCTTCCGCGTGGTGTGGGGATTTGTCGGGACCCGGTATGCGAAGTTTTCGAGTTTTGTCTTCGGCCCGCGCACGATCCTTGCCTACGCCAGGTCCATCCTGTCCCGGAGCGGCGGTGGCTATGCCGGGCACAATCCGCTGGGATTCCTGGCCGTATTTGCCATGCTCCTGCTGATCGGCATCCAGGTCACCACGGGCCTGTTCGCCACCGACGGCGACTTCTACGAGGGGCCGCTCAATCACCTGGTGTCGGGGCGCACCGGCAACCAGATCACCGATATCCACTACCTCAACTTCGACGTGCTGGCCATCATGATCGGCATTCACATCGTCGCGATCTTCTTCTACCTGCTGTACAAGCGCGAAAACCTGATTTCGCCCATGTTCACCGGCAAGAAGGCCGGCGATGCGCTGGAAGCCATCGGTGGATCGAAGCTGGGCCTGGCGCTTGGCGTGATCGTGGCGAGCGCGGCCGCGGTCTACTTGCTGGTCACGCTGCTATAGCAGCCCGCGGGACTGTTGCCACGGGCTTCTAACGTTGCCTGTAGACGCGGTGGCAGTTCCCGCAGACGGGACCCAGAGGTTCGGCGGAGTCCGCCGAGACCATAAAGCCAGCGGCATTCGCCGCTGCGCTGACCGTATCCGCTGCGGCGGCGAGTTCGGCGGCCTTCTGGCTGAAGTCGTCCCAGTCGCTCCACACGTCCGGAAAGGCCCCGCTACCGGGCAGCGCGTCCGTGCTGGATGCTTCCATGCCCTCGAATCCCTCCAGGAGCATGCCGGCAGCCACGGCAGCGTCGGCAGCATATTTCGCGAAAACTCCGGCGTCCGCTTCGATGGTGCCCTCTGCCATGTCCCGCAGGGTGGCCACCTTGTATCCCAGCACGTGCATCAATCCCTGACGGTATTGCATGGCCGCGAATTCGGGAGAATCTTCGTCGACCTCCGCCATGTTCGCATCCGCGGATCCGTCCGAACCGCCGCCGCAACCGGCGACAGCAAACAGGGCAATGGCGGTGCAGAGAGTTGAAGACAGTGTGGCGGGCTTCATTTCGGGCTCCTTGGTGATCGGACGTTGCCTGAAGCGGAGAATAAACATCGACGAAGTGGGTTTGCAAGCTGCGAGCCACTCGCGACAGATGGGCCGAACATGGTAGAACGCGTCACACGCCGATGTCCGGCGAGGAGTACGACCAGCCATGCCCACTGAAATTGAACCGCGGATCCATCCGCCTGACCCGTCAAGTCTCGATGCCGCGCAGCGCAAGGTCTACGATGACATCGTGGCCGGACCGCGAGGCGAGGTCGTGGGCCCGCTGGGCGTATGGCTCTGGCGCCCGGAACTGGCGGACCGCGCCCAGCGCCTCGGCGCATACGCCCGCTACGGTACCAGTCTGCCTCCGTTGTTGTCGGAGCTTGCCATCCTCGTGGTGGCGCGGACCTGGGGCTCGGAGTTCGAATGGCTCGTTCACAAACCGATCGCGCTGGCGGCGGGCGTTTCGCCCGACGCGGTGGAGGCAATCCGCACCGGCCGTACTCCATTGCTTGAAGACCCGGCGCAGTCGGCGGTATACGGGTTCTGCGCCGCGCTCCTCAGTGACCACCAGGTGGATGACGACCCTTACGCCGATGCAGTCAGCGCGCTGGGAGAAGAGGGCGTGGTCGACCTGGTCGGAATTCTGGGCTACTACTCGCTGATCTCGATGACCATCAACGCATTCAGGGTACCGCCTCCGGAGGGTGCGTTGCCGGAGCTCGGCCCGTCTACTGCAGCGTCCCCTTCCTGAGGAACTCGCCGCGCGGCGCGGACTTGACGGTGGTTTCCTGAAGCTCCGCGTCGCGGAGCACCAGCAAAGGCACGTCCACGCCGGCATCGCCGAGGCTCCATACCGTGCGGAACATGTGCGCCAGGTTGTGCACGGGCCTGCCGTCGACCCTGAGCACGATATCGCCGGGCCGCAAGCCGGCCCGGTCCGCCGGACAGTCGCGGTAGATCCCGACCACGACCAGCGTGTCGTTGTCGTCGTGCACCAACATGCCCAGCCACGGGCGGGGTGGCTCGGACCGCCTTCCCCGGATGCTGATTTCGTCCATCACCGGCGACAAGATGTCGATGGGCACGAACATGTTTACGGTGTGTACGGACTCGTCCGCTTCGAACCCCTGGATCACCAGGGACCCGACGCCGCAAAGCCGCCCGTTCATGTCAATCAGCGCAGCGCCGGACCAGCTCTCGTGGGGCGGCGTGGTGAATATGGCTTCATCGAGGACGTATTCCCAGCGCCCTGCAAACTCCTGCTTGGCGATGACCTCCGCGTCCACGACCTGCGGGTCTGCGCGCCCGCTTCCGGCGATCCACACCGAGTCGCCGACATGCAGCGACCCCGAGCTCCCGATGGGCACGCTCCGTCCGGGAAGCGGCATCATCGGCCTGATCAGTGCCAGGCCGGTGCGGAAGTCGTTGCCGACGACGAAACCAGGAACGGCCCGGCCGTCGTGGGAACCGATCCAGATCTCCTCGGCTTCGTTGACCACGTAGCCGATGGTGAGGATCAGTCCGTCATCGCGCACTCGAATGCCGTGACCCGCACGCTCGGTGCCGAGAAGCCCCGCGCTCATCGCGTCCTCGGGAATGTGCGCGCGGATGGAAACCAGCGCCTCCAGCAAGGGCTCGCGGGGCATCCGCGTCAATCCGATGGCCATGGTAGAACTCATGTTAACGCGCCCGCCTGTTCGGTGCGAGACAGCAACAGCAACACCTCTCAAAGTCCGTCAAGGCGCTTGCCTACAGGGCTTGCTGGTAATCGTCGATGTATTGGAGCAGGGCGTTGGTGTCGTCCAGAATCGCGCTTACCCGGCCAGGGTCTGCAACGTCCAGTTCGCCGCTTATCTGGTTGACGATCGCGGTCAGGTTCCGGCGCATCTGCTCCAGGTCGCCGGCCGACAGGCCGTAACCCTGCGAGGCCGCGTTGTTCAGGTTCCCTCGTATGTAGCTGGCGATATAGCGTGACGATTCCAGCAACCGGTCGTCATCGCCCAGGACGCGAGCGGACATGGCGCGCAGCAGGTAAAGGTTCTGGTCCGGCGCAAGTATGAGTACGCGCTCGATGAATCTCAGGGCGTCGAATGCAAACGGTTCGCGGTTCTCCGCAACGTTCACGCGCCATTCGGCGCGCAGGCGGGCGACCTCGGGATACCAGGCATCGGTGACCCGGGATTGTCCCAGTTCCGAATCGATCGCCGCCAGGGATGGCCAGTCGGAAGCCGCCCCGAAACCCCAACCCTGGATCACGGCCGCCGCCGAGCCCGACAGGCCGTCGGCAATCGCCTGAATGTCTTCGGGCGCCTCCCCGCGGGTCAGCAGTCCGAGATATTCCTTGGCAATCGCATAGCGCACCTGCATGTTGAGGGGGTTGGCCCGGAGCGCGTTGTCGAACGCTTCCCGGGCCTGTTCGGCTTGTCCGTTGGCCTGGAAGAGCAGCCCGTAGGCTTCAAACTGACTGGAGAAATCCGGGATGACCTCCGCCAGGCTGGTTGCCCGCGGCACCTGTCCCATGCGCACCAGCCGTCGAGTGATGTAGCCGTAGTCGAGCCGGTCGCCCATCTGGGCATGAATCCAGCTACCGGCTCTCAACAGCGGATCGTAGGGTTCGAAAAGTTCGACCAGGTCGCTCAGCATCAGACCATCGGCGCGGGCGCGGCTGCGCGTCGCCATCAGGTTGTTGTTGTCCGTGCTGATTTCGGCGCGCTGGGCGAAGGACCGGACGCCCTCGTCGTCCATGGCCATTGCGGTGAGCAGATCCTCGACGCCGTTCAGGCCCAGCCGGCTGAAGTGCATCACGTCGTCGATGAGCGGCCTTCCCGTTCGTGCAAGCTGAAGCTCGACATCCAGCGGCGCCTCCGATGCCAGGAACATCAGCACCTGGGCCGACGGGTGGTACAGCCTGACGTTTTCAAATTCCGCGGCCAGCGTCGCGGCCAGCGTTCGCAACAGGCCCTCGTCCACGAATTCCGAGTTCATCCACTGGACAAACAGCCCGCCGTCATTCAGGTGGTTCTTGACGTCGACGACGAATTCGCGCGTGAACAGGTGCGACGCGCCCGCCGTCCATGGATGTGACGGTTGGGAAACGATGGCGTCATAGGTCTTGTTGGTCAGCCGCAGCGCGTTGCGCCCGTCGTTGATGATGATATTGAATCGCGGGTCCGCCAGGGGGTCGACATTTCTCCGGCCCTCCAGCAGGCGATTCGCCTCGATGACTTTCGGTTCCAGTTCCACCACATCGATGCGGTCCACCGACGGGGGCACACCCTCGAGAACCACGCCGCCGCCGAAGCCGACCACCAGCATATCCTCGATGTCGGGCCGTGCGGCGACCGCCAGCGCCGTGAGCCATTTCTCCGGATCCTGAACGGGCGGCGAACCCCGCACCGCGATGGATGCCTCCGGAAGCCCATTGGTTCGCACGTAGTAGTAGCCGGCCTCGCCGAGCAGCATCACCGTCGAGGAACGTCCGACGCCGTAGTAGATCTCCTCCGGCTCGCTGAGGTAGCCAAGAACGAACCCGGTGCTGGACACTACCGCCTGGGGCCTGCTCGGACTGTAGATGACCAGCACGGCGGCGATGCCGGCACACGCGAGCCCGACTGGAATCGGTTTGGGTCTTGCAACGCAGACGGCTGCCCACAACGCCAGCGCGAAGTTGATCCCCACGGCCACCCGGATGGCTCCTTCGAATCCCAGTCCGGGAATCAGGAAGAACCCCGCAACGATGGCGCCGACAATTGCACCCACCGTATTCCAGGCATAGATTCGTGCGGTACTGGTGGTGGCCTGGCTCTCGTCACGCGCCAGTACGCGCACCGACAGGGGCAGCGTGGCGCCGATGAAGATCGTCGCCGGCAACATGACTGCGACGGCAAACAGGGCCAGTGTATACGTGGTCAGCGAGGCGGGAATGAGCGGGCCCATCCAGGCGTAAATCCCCACCGACAACACGCCCACGGCCAATTGCGTCAGTGCGAAGGCAATGGCGGCGCGCTCGCGCTGTTCGGCCACTTTGCCGGCCAGTCCGCCGCCGAGGGCGATGCCGGTCAGAAACGCCGCCAGCATGGTGGCGAAGGCGTAGATGCTGCCGCCCATGACGTGGGTCAGCATGCGGGTCCACAGCACTTCGTAGAGGAATGCGTTCGCGCCGGAAACGAGCATGAGGGGCAGCATCCACGCGGGCTGCTGGCGAAATACCGGCCTCAGCCGTTCGCGAAACGTGGCGGCCCCCGTGAACAGCGGCCGAATGCACGCAGAGAAAAAGCTCGGCGGCGACGATGCGGCGATCGCGCCATCGGCGTCGGTGCTGTCGCGCCGGCCCCTGGCCAGTCCCGCCGCGATCAGGAACACCAGCAAGTTGACGGCGACACCCACCCAGACGGTACCGTTCAATCCCAACGCGGGCAGCAGCACGAACGCGGCAAACACGGTGCCGACGACGGCGCCGGCCGTGTTGATTGCGTACAGCAGTGCGACCCTGGGCCCCACCTCGCGGTCGGTGCGCACGGCGTAGCGAGTCAGCAATGGCAGCGTCGCTCCCATGAAGCCCGTGGGTATGGCCAGCACGACGAACGCGACCAGCAGATAGAACACCGGCTGGCCGATGGTGGCGGCATCGGGCGGCGCGGGTTGGTCTCCGAGGATCGACGCATAGAGCGTTCTGGCGGCCATCAGCAGCAAGGGCACCGCCAGCGCGGACAAGGCGATTCCGGCCTCCAGCAGACCGTATACGAGGACGGGACGCGTGACGCGGCTTGCGTATCGTCCGGCGACGGCCGAACCCACGGCCAGTCCCCCCATGTAGGCGGCAAGCACCGTCGCCACGGCCAACTCGCTGGTGCCGAAGACCAGGGAGAACTGCCGCAGCCAGGCTGTCTGGTACAGCAGCGCGGCCAGACCGGAGAGGAAGAAACAGGCGACGACGCCGGCGAAAACCAGCCACGAAGCTTGCGCAGCGGGCGGTGCCGAAGCAGGGCCCGGCTCGCTGGCGGGCCCGCGGTGTCTTGTGCGTTTCTTCTGTGCTCTTTTCATGCCCTTTTCACGGCCACTGTGCTGACCGTGTTTCGAATGCGCGCAAGTTTAACTTATCGGGCGTTGTGCCGGGTCAGCGCCCGGCCGATCAGCGCCTCAGAATCGCCCACCAACGGGCAATATTGAGCAGGCTGGCCAGGGACCCGGCGACGTAGGTCAGGGCCGCCGCCGTGAGCAGGCGCCGGGCGCCCTTCTCGTCACCCGGGCGCAACAGGCGGCGCCTGGCCAGCAGGGGCAGCGCGCGGCCGAAGCTGGCATCGAGTTCGGTGGGCAGTGTCAACATATGTACCGCCGCGCCCGAGGCGAGGGTGAGGAATCCGCCGAGCAGGGTCAGCAGCCCGATGATGGGCGCCCTCGTCACGATGGCCGTCAGCGGCGACAACATCAGGATTCCGGCGCCCAGTTTCTCGAAGGGTCCGACCCACTTGACCAGACGCGTACGCCATCGCAATGGCTTGAACCCGCGGGCATCCTGCATCGCGTGTCCGACCTCGTGGGCAGCAACCGTCACTGCGGTCAGCGAGCGCCCGTTGTAGTTGGCCTCGGACAGGCGAACGGTTCTGGAGATGGGGTCATAGTGATCGCCGGCGGGGGTCGTCTCCGTACCGACATGGTGCAGTCCCAGTCCGTCGAGCAGTTCCCGCGCGAACCGCCCGCCTGTCTGAGGGTAGCGGTTGGCGGGAATGCTGTACCGGGCCATCACTGCCTTGACCCACAGGCCCGGCCCGATGATCAGGGCCAGCAATCCGAGGCCGAGAAGTATGAAATGCATGCGCGCCGTGGGGCCTGAAAACCCTCTCCGGAATAGAGCTGTGGTCCATAGTGTAAGCTACGCCCCGCCCGCCGACCCCGTCATCGAAACAGCCCTTGCGCGTCCATGAATCAGCCCGGCAATTCAGCATACGAGCACAGCGTCGTCGTTCTGATCATTTTTCTCGGGATATTGCACTCGCTCGGCGCGTGGTCTGGCGACCTCTTCGCGCCATCCCTGCCTCTGGCGGCAGACGGTCTCGGTGTCGGTGACGGCCAGATACAACTCAACATGACGGCTTTGCTGCTGGGTATGGCGGCCGGGCAACTGCTCTACGGTCCCTTGTCCGACCGTTTTGGCCGTCGTTCGATGCTGTCTGTCGGCCTCACGGTCTACGTGCTCGCCAGCGTGGTGTGTGCCTTCGCGGGAAGTCTGGGGGAGTTGCTTGCCGCCCGCTGCCTGCAGGGATTGGGCTGTGCCGCGGGAATGGTGCTGGCGCGGGCGATCATTCTCGACCGTTGGACGGGAGAGGCCGCATCCACGAAGCTCTCTTCGGTCACTACGGTCAACTTCCTGGCGCCGGTGGTTGCTCCGCTGATCGGCGGATACCTGGCAACCCTGGGACATTGGTCGCTGGTCTTCTGGTTTCACGCTGTAGTGGGCATATTCCTCCTGGTGGGGGCACTGACCTTGCTTTCCAGTGCCCGGGGAGCCGACCGGGAGGTGAGCGTTGCCAGCCGGTTCCATGCCTATGCCGATGTGCTGAGAGATCGGCAGGCGCTGCTGTTCATGGGGTGCATCGGGATGGGTCATGCCGGCCTGATGGCGTTTGTCACCAATTCGGCCTTCGTGTTCGTGACGCACCTCGGTCTTGAGCCCTACGAGTACGGCATCTGTTTTTCCGCCGTTATGCTGGGCGGAGTAGCCGGTTCGCTGCTCAATGGTTTCCTGGTGACGAAACTGGGCATTTCGAGAATGATGACGGTGGGCGCCGCCGCGATCGCATTGTCCGGGTTCGCGGCTGCCGTTCTGAACCTCCTCGTGGGCGGATTCTGGTCGACCCTTGCCCCTTCGATTTGCTATATGTTCGGTATGGCGTTCATTCTCACCAACGCGGTAGCACAGGTACTCACGCGGTTCAGGCATATCGCCGGCGCCGCCGCGGCTCTGCTGGGCGTCAGCCAATTGTTGTTCGGCGCGCTTTCCGCGGCGATTCTCAGCATGAATGAAACGCCCAGCGCCTTGCCGCTGGCCGGAGCGTTGGCCGTCGCCGGAACAGGCTCTGCTACTCTGTGGTGGGTATGGCTACGGCCGGCTTTGCGCCGGGCGGGCGCGGGACACAAGTCAGTGAGGGCCTGATCATGTATCGATGGTTGTTAACGGGTTGTATAACGGTCATGGCGGCGTGCGGCGGAGGCGGCGCATCGGATGAACCGGCGGGATCCGCGGCGGATGAAACGGCGGAAACCGCGGAAGCTGCGGCGGAGTCCGCTACAGCGGTCGCGACGGGGATCAGCGCAGAGACGCTGCTTGCCGAGACGCTGATACTGGCATCGGACGAATTCGAGGGCCGCGCACCCGGATCGGCGGGTGAGGAACTGACGGTGAACTATCTCGTCGAGCAGTTCAGTGCCATCGGATTGACGCCGGGTAATCCCAACGGCACCTGGGTGCAGGATGTGCCGCTGGTGGGGATTAGCCCGCTCGCGCCGCAAAACCTGGTGATTTCCAACGGCGCCGAGTCGCGCACCCTGGAACCCTCCGCCGACTACGTGGCCGCAACCAAGCACGTGGTCGACGCCGTGGCCGTCGACGGCGCCGAGTTCGTCTTCGTGGGTTACGGCGCTCGCGCGCCGGAGTACGACTGGGATGATTTCGGCGATGCGGATCTCAGCGGCAAGATCCTCCTGTTCCTGGTCAACGACCCTCCGCTCGATGACATCTTCGGCGGGCCGGCGATGACCTATTATGGTCGCTGGATGTACAAGCACGAGATCGCCGCGGAACTGGGCGCCGCGGGGTCGCTGGTCATTCATGAAACCGTACCTGCCGGCTATCCGTGGGAGGTGATCGGCGCCACGCCCTTCGGCGAGTCATTCGATCTGGCCGCTCCGGACGACAACCTGGGCCGCGCCACCATCGAGGGTTGGGTGCAGCGGGCCACGGCCGAGGCGATTTTCGAAATGGCCGGACTCGACTTCGAGACCGCGAAGCAGCAGGCGGCCGTTCGGGGCTTCGAGCCGGTGCCGCTGGGCGTGACCGGATCGATCGAGATCCGCAACGAAATTCGCCGGATCGATTCGCTCAATGTTGTTGCCAAAGTCGAAGGCAGCGAAGCACCGGACGAAGTCCTCATCTATGTTGCCCATTGGGACCATATGGGCCGCGACGACAGCCTGGAGGGCGACCAGATCTTCAACGGTGCGGCCGACAACGCCACCGGGACGGCAGGGCTCATTGAACTGGCGCGCGCCTACAGCGAGGCCCCCGAGCCGCCACGCCGATCGGTGCTGTTCCTTGCCGTGACCGCAGAAGAGCAGGGCTTGCTGGGTTCATTTCACTACGCACGCAACCCGCTCTACCCGGCTGCCCAGACCGTTGCCGCGCTCAACATGGACGTGCTCAACCAGTGGGGAAGAACTCGTGACCTGACCATCGTCGGCCTCGGGCAGTCGGAACTGGACGACGTCGCCGCCGGGATAGCAGGGCAGCTCGGCCGCACGCTGGCGCCCGATCCGGAACCGGAGAAGGGGTTCTACTACCGTTCGGACCATTTCGCCTTCGCCAGGGCCGGAATTCCCGCCTTCTACGCGGACCCGGGTGTGGAGTACATCGACAAGCCCGAGGGATACGGACTGCAGAAGCGCAACGAGTACACCACCAACGACTACCACAAGGTCTCCGATGAGGTGAAGCCGGACTGGGACATGTCGGGTGCGGTGGAGGACCTGACGTTTCTCTACCTGATGGGTTCGAGGCTGGCCAACGGCGACGAATGGCCGTCCTGGAGCGAGACGAGCGAATTTCGGGCGTTGCGCGAGATGCAGCGTCCCTAGTGATCCATCAACGTGATACGCAATTGTCAGGTTGATGGAGCACTAGTAATGAATATTGGCGACGCGGGGCTCTTGCCACGGGCTTCCGGGCAAACCGACGATACTCATGTCCGGCGCCACGCGGTGGACCTCGCGCCACAGGCTGGTCGGTTCGGGGGTGAACACAAGATCGCCGCTGGCCGGGGCGACCTGCCAGTCACCGGCGGAGATCTCTCCGTCCAGTTGCCCGGGGCCCCAACCCGCGTAGCCCGCGTAGATCCGCAACCTCCGCTCATCGGTTCGGGCGGGCAGATTCTCAAGGACCTCTTCGACGTCGGCCGTGACATGGATATCGTCGACGATCGGTTCGCCTTCCTCAAGGCCTCCGTCCCGAATCAGAAACAGAGCGCTGGTGCGTGCCACCGGTCCGCCGAAATAGACAGCGCCCCGGTAGCGTCGGAAAAAACCCATGTCAGGGAAGAGCGCTTCGGGCTCCACCCAGGTGGGCCGATTGACCACGACGCCGATGGAGCCTTCGCGCCCGTGGCTCAGGACCAGTATCACCGCTTCGGCGAATCGGGGATCGCGCAACTGCGGGGTGGCGACGAGAAACATGCCGTTGGCAGGCGTCTGCGAGAGGGCGCTGGCGGTGGCCAGCGAGGCCAGAATCGATAGTGCGAGCCGTTTCATGCGCCAATGATACCCGGTCTGCCACGGACTACAGTACCTGGCCGGCGGCTGCAGGGTTCAGGATGCCGGCGGAATGGGAGCCGCACAGCGCCACCTGGTTGTCGTGGCCTCACAATTCGCAGACGTGGCCCGGCACGCTCGGCGCGGTGGAGTCCGCGATGGTTGCCATCGTGGCCGCCCTTGGAGAGTCCGAACGGGTGCGAATCAACGTGCTCGACGAGGCACACGAGCGTCACGCAGGGCGGTTGCTCGGCAAGGCCGTCTCCCCGCAACGGATCGCGTTTCACCGTGTACCTACCGACGACGCCTGGTGTCGCGACTACGGTGCGATATTCGTGGTCAACGAGCAGCGGGGGCTGATGGCGCTGGATTTCGGTTTCAATGCCTGGGGAGGAAAATACCTGCCGTGCGATCAGGACGCCGCGGCCGGGAAGGCAATGGCCGCCGCCCTCGAGGCGCCGAGATTCGTCCCCGGCATGGTGCTGGAAGGCGGTTCGGTGGATGTGAACGGGGCGGGCGCGCTGCTGACCACCGAGCATTGCCTGCTGAACCCCAATCGCAATCCGCACCTGGGTCGGGCGGACATCGAAATGCGCCTGCAACACGCTTTCGACGTCCATCAGGTCATCTGGCTCGAGGGCGGCATCGACGGTGACGACACCGATGGCCACGTGGACGCCGTTGCAAGGTTCGTAGCGGCAGACCGTGTCGTGACTGCCATGGAAGCCAATCCGAAAGACGCGAACCACCGCCCGCTCCGCGCCAACCGCGCCCGGCTGGCCGCCGAGCGCCTGAGCGCAGGTCAGCGGCTGGATATCGTCGAGCTTCCCATGCCGGAACCTCTCCACTGGCAGGGCCGCCGACTGCCGGCGAGCTATCTCAATTTCCATGTCGCCAACGGCGTCGTCCTGGTGCCCCGGTTCGGCTGCCCGCAGGACGGACTGGCCGTGGAATTGCTCGGCGAATGCTTCCCCCGGCGCCGAATCGCGCCCATCGATTGCCGTCACATCGTCATCGGCCTGGGCGCGGTACATTGCCTGACCCAGCAAGTCCCGGCGTTGCGTTACACTCCCGCCACTGCCGCCTGAGCAGCGGCGGCCGCAGCGACAGGCGAACAGATTCATGGGCGCGATCGGCGATTTCATCCGTCATCACTACCGGCATTTCAACAGCGCGGCGCTGGTGGATGCGGCCGAGGCCTACGGTGCGCTCGTCGACGATGGCGGTTCAATGCTGGTCACCCTCGCCGGCGCCATGAGCACGGCGGAACTCGGACTGTCACTCGCCGAAATGATCCGCCGCGGCAAGGTCCACGCCATCTGCTGCACGGGCGCGAACCTGGAAGAGGACCTCTTCAACCTGGTGGCCCACGAACATTATCTGCGCATTCCGGACTACCGGGATCTGACAGCGGCACAGGAAGCGTCTCTGGCCGGGCAGGGCCTGAACCGGGTGACGGATACCTGTATCCCGGAAGAGGCGGCGATGCGCCGGGTGGAGGGGATCATACTGGAGCAGTGGCGGTCCGCGGACCGGGACGGACGGCGGCGGTTCCCCCACGAATTCCTCTACCGGGCGCTGCGAGCCGGGGCATTCACCGGCGACTACCAGATCGATCCGTCGGAGAGCTGGCTGGCGGCTGCCTGTGAGGCGGACCTGCCGCTCTTCGTACCGGGCTGGGAAGATTCCACCCTGGGCAACATGTACGCGGCCCGCTGTATCGACGGCAGCCTGACGCGCGTTGAAACGGTGCGGTCCGGCATTGAGTACATGCTCGAACTCGTGAACTGGTACGAATCGGTCAGCCGCGACGCGCCCGTGGGGTTCTTTCAGATCGGCGGCGGAATCGCCGGAGACTTTCCCATCTGCGTGGTACCTTTGCTGGAGCAGGATCTTCGCCGCCAGGGCGTTCGCAAATGGGGCTATTTCTGCCAGATCAGCGATTCCACGACCAGTTACGGGTCCTATTCGGGCGCTGTGCCCAACGAGAAAATTTCCTGGGGGAAATTGTCTGTGGACACCCCCGGGTTCATCATTGAATCCGATGCCACGATCGTGGCGCCACTGATATTCGCTCATGTCCTTGACTGGTGATCCATTTCCGGCGCCGGCGTCCGACTCTGCCGGGGTCGCTGCGCCGAGGGCGCAGAATTCGCCATGGTCCATTGACGACTCGCGATCGTTGTATCGAATCGCCGATTGGGGAGCGCCCTATTTCTCCATCAACACCGATGGGCATGTGGCCGTTGGATCAGACGCCGGCAGCTTCGCCTCCGTGGGTCTGCCCGCCCTTGTTCGTGAAGCTCGGCGCCGGCGAATCGAACTGCCGCTGATGATTCGGTTTCCGGACATTCTGCGCGCCCAGGTGGCCCGCCTGCATCAGGCCTTTCATGCCGCCATCGTCAGGACCGGGTACGCCAACGGCTACCGCTGCCTGTACCCGGTCAAGGTCAATCCGCTGCGCCACGTGGTCGCGGAAATCCTGGACGCCGGCCGCGAATTCGGCATGGGCCTGGAGTGCGGCTCCAGGGCCGAGTTGGCAGCCGCGGTGTCCCACCTGGGCGACGGCTCGGGACTTGTGGTGTGCAACGGTGTGAAGGACGAGTCGATGCTGGCGCTGGCAATCGATGCCCAACGCCTCGGCAGGCAGGTCTTGCCGGTGATACAGAGCCCCGGGGAATTTGCGATGGTTCGCTCCGTCGCGGCCGAGGGTGGCGAGATCCCGGAACTGGGCGCGCGCATCAGGCTCTCGGGCGGCATCTCGCCGGGCCGGGATCGGTGCGCGGTGCCGGACTCCAAGTTCGGACTCTCCATGGCCGACCTGGTGGAGGCGCTTGAGCAGTCCCCGGAGGTCCTCAGGCAACTGACGCTGCTGCACTTTCACCCCGGAAGCCAGGTCGGCGACCTGGCCCGGCTGGAGCGTGCGGCGCGGGAAGCTGCGCAGGTCTACGCAACGCTGGTCCAACGCGGCGCTGCGCTTCAATTCCTGGATGTAGGCGGAGGCCTCGGCGTCAATTACGGTGACGTCGGGGACGTCCCCACAACGCAACCGAACTACTCCATCGCGGAGTACGCCCGGACTATCGTTGCCGTCGTGAACGAGGTCTGCTGCGCCCGCCGCGTGCCCGTTCCGGTCCTTCTCTCCGAAAGCGGCCGCGTGCTCACCGCCCATCACGCGGTGCTGATCGTCCCCGTACTGAGCGTACGCAAGCGTCGGGAACTGGCCGCGGAGACGGCATTGCCGCCCCAGTCCTGCGGCTCGACGGTCATGCTGGCCCGATGGGCCCGGCACGTCCAGGGCGCACGAGATACGAACCAGGCGTTCGATGCGCTGGCGCGGATCGACGAGGGACACCGGGATTGCAGCACGCGATTTGCCGAAGGCCGCATCTCCCTGGAGGAGTACGCCGTGTCCGAGCGCGCATTCGTGACCGCGTCGCGGCGCGTTCTGCGGGTCCTGCAGGACGCAGGCGCCCGGTTGCCCGCGGAATTCAGGGCGCTGGCCAACCGGCTGACCGATCGGGTCGTATGCGACTTCTCGGTCTTTCGTTCGTTGCCCGATCACTGGGGCGCAGGGCAGGCGTTTCCGGTGATGCCCATCGATCGGCTGAGCGAGCGCCCGTCGAGCCGCGGCGTGCTGGTGGACCTGACCTGCGATTCGGACGGCCGGGTCAATCGTTACGTTTCGGCCGATTCCGATACCTCCGTCCTGCCGATGCACGCGCCGCGGCCCGGAGCGGCCACCGATCTGGCGTTCTTCATGATGGGCGCCTACGAGGAAGTTCTCGGCAGCGCGCATAACCTTCTCGGCGGGGTCTCCGAGATCCACGTACGCCTGGACGAAGACGAAGGCAAGGGTTACCGAATTGAAAGGGCAGTCCCGGCGACCAGCGTGGCTGACATGCTGGCGCAGATGGGTTACTCGGAAGCCGAACTGCGCGCGTCGATGGGCGAACTCGTGGACTCCCGGGTCGCCGCCGGCAACATGCCGTCGCATTCCGGCCGAGGCATTCTCCGTCGCTATGCCACGTACCTGCGCCAGGGCACCTACAGCCGACCCGGCCCGGGCGCGAAGCAGTGAGCCGATCCCCGGATTCGCCTGCCGACGGCCGGGTGGCGGTGGGCCTGGTGCAGATGAGCATGTCGGAGGACGCGGGCGAGAATCTGGCCCGGGCGCTTGCAATGGTCGCCGACGCCGCGGAGCGCGGGGCCAGGCTGATCTGCCTGCCGGAACTGTTTGCCTGGCGTTATTTCTGCCAGAGCGAGGACACCGCCCATTTCGCCCTGGCGGAGCCCGTTCCGGGACCGACGACGCGGGCGCTGGAAGCATTGGCTGAGGATCTCGACGTGACCGTGGCCGCGGGCGTCTTCGAGCGCCGGGCGCCGGGCATCTTCCACAATGCCGCCGTCTACATCGACGGCCGGCGGGGCTACCGGGGCAAGTACCGCAAGATGCACATCCCGGACGATCCCGGATACAGCGAGAAATTCTATTTCACGCCCGGCGACCTCGGATTCCGGGTGTTCGACAGCCCATGGGGAAAGTGCGGATTGATGTTGTGCTGGGATCAGTGGTTCCCGGAGGCGGCCCGGCTGGCGACGCTGCAGGGCGCCCGCATCCTGCTGTATCCGACCGCTATCGGCTCGCATCCTGCAGACGGCACTGACGAACGCCGCAGGCAGCAGGAGGCCTGGGAACTGGTGCAGCGCAGCCACGGTATCGTCAACGGCTGTTTCACGGTCGCCGTCAATCGCGTCGGATTCGAACCGGCGCCCGGCGGATCGGCCGGGATCGAATTCTGGGGCCGGAGCTTTGTCTCAGGACCCGACGGCCGCGTGCTGGCGCGGGCGTCCGCCGACTCGGAGCAGGTACTGATCGCCGAACTCGACCTTGACGCCGCGGATCGCTGGCGTGTCGAGTGGCCGTTCCTGCGCGATCGGCGTATCGACGCCTACGCTGGCCTGACGGCCCGATTCCTCGATAGCTCGAATGCCACGGACCCTACTGCGGAAGACGACAAACCGTCGCGCGAGAAAACGGAATAAGTGGTTGTTTTTAATTGAGTTTTCCGTCTATTTTTGGCATAGTACTGGATATTCATTCAGTTAAAAAGCGTCTCTGGAGACTCGCATGTTCGACTCCCCGCCCACCAGCGAACACCACCAATCGCCAGGCCCCGGCTCTCCCGTGATCCGCCCGCCGGATACTCATTCACGAATTGCCGCCGCCGTCTTGCCGAACCACGTGTCCCGGCACATCCCCGACCAGGTCCTTGAAGACCAGGCCCTGCGCGAACGGCTGGAAGACGAAATTACCACGCTGGCCGGCCATCTCAACGCGGCCAACTACCGCCTTATCAAACTGCTGGACGAATTCGACCGCCGCGACGGCTGGTGCGGTGTCGGCATCCGCTCGCTGGCCCACTGGCTCAACTTCAAGTGCGGCATCGGCAAGCTCGCGGCGCGGGAAAAGGTCCGCGTCGCACGCGCTTTGCGCGATCTGCCGAAGATCGACGCGGCATTCGAGCGCGGCGAGATCAGCTACTCCAAGGTCCGCGCCATGACCCGCGCCGCCACTCCGGAGAATGAGGCATTCCTGCTGGAAATCGCCCGCCATGGCACGGCCGATCACATGGAGCGGCTGGTACGGGCCTATCGGCGTCACGGCGATGTCCTGGAGGCGTCGAAAACCGAGTCCGGCCGCCGGCGCGACGGTCGCTTCTGGTGTTACGAGGAGGATGACGGAACCATGGCCTTCGGTGGCCGCTTGCCGCTGGAGCAGGGCCGGCTGCTGGAGAAGGCGCTCGACGCCATGGTGGCGGAGTCGGAGCGGGACGCAGCCCCAGAGGTCGAGGCGGAGGAGCAGGAAGGTGTTTCAGCGGAAACACCAGCCCCCGCCAGCGACGCCGATAGTGTTTCAGCGGAAACACCTGACCGCGCCGCCAACCGTGCCGCCGCGCTTGCCCGCATCGCCGAACATTACGTCGCCACCGGCGGTGGGCGCGCCCGGTCCCTTGCCGGACATGAAGCCTGCCAGGTCTTCGTGCACGTCAACGCCAACGATGCCCACCTGGACAACCGCATCAATGGCGGCCATACCACACATACCGACGACCGCCGCTGGATCGCGCCCGATGTGGTCCGCCAACTTGCCTGTGACGCTGCATTGACCACTGTGCTGGAAAACGACCGTGGCGAAGTTCTCAACGTCGGCCGGCGATCACGCACCGTTCCCCGGCGCATCGCCCACGCGCTACGCATTCGCGACGGCGGCTGCCGCTTCCCGTCCTGTGGCCAGCGGCGCTGGACCGACGCTCACCACATCCGGCACTGGGCCGACGGAGGTGAAACCAGCCTCGACAACCTGGTGACCCTGTGCCGGTATCATCACCGCGGTCTGCACCGGGGCGAGTTCCATATCGAACGCGGCGCAGGCGGCGAACTGAAGTTCATCGGCAACGACGGACAATCGATCGCACCGGCGCGCCATCCTCAATTCCCTGGCGTCGGTAACGCCGCTGCGGCGACGCGTCGCCTGGAGGACGACAACCGCGAGCGGGGCGTGGCCATCGACCGCCGCACGGCAGTGACCCAATGGACCGGCGAGCGAGTCGATTACTCGCTGTGCGTGGGGGAGCTGATGCACCGTGACGGGCACGTCAATTGACGTGACCCATCGCCATGACCGCCGACCACATCCGCATACGCGGTGCCCGCCAGAACAATCTCAAGGGTCTGGACCTGGACTTGCCGCTCAACGAATTCATCGTCGTAACCGGCGTGAGCGGTTCCGGCAAGTCATCGTTCGCCTTCGACACGGTGTATTCGGAAGGGCAGCGCCGCTATGTGGAGACGTTCTCGCCCTATGCGCGCCAGTTCCTGGATCGAATGGACAAGCCGCGGGTGGACAGCATCGAGGGCATCCCGCCGGCCATCGCCATCGACCAGACCAACCCGGTGAAGACCTCCCGGTCCACCGTGGGCACGATGACGGAGATCAACGATCATCTCAAGCTGCTGTTTGCACGCGCTGCCCGTCTGCATTGCCGCCGGTGCGGTCAACGGGTTCGCAGGGACGAGCCGGAAGGGATATACCGCAAGCTCCGTCGGATCTTCGGGGCACAACCCGCAGAATCTTGTGACCGAGTCGGGCGATCTTCAGCGTCGCGGGCCGGCGTCGCCGATCGTTCCGGCAGCGCGCAGGGGCCGCGAATCGCGATCATCTTCACCGTGCCGATCCCGGAAAACTTCACCGCGGACGAGATCGAGCGTTACCTGTCGGCACAGGGCTATACGCGGATTCATGACCGCAGCGCGCGGCACTTCGACGTGGTCCAGGACCGGGTGCGTTTCGGCGCGTCCAATCGAGCCCGAATCGTCGAGGCGCTGGAACTCGCCCTGGAGCGCGGCCGGGGGCATGTGACCGTCGGTTTGCTGGAGGCGCAAGGAGGCCAGTTTCGATTCTCGTCCCTGTTGCACTGCGCCGGATGCGACATTCACTACACCGAGCCCACACCCAACAGCTTCTCCTTCAATTCGCCGCTTGGGGCGTGCCCGGAATGCCGCGGCTTCGGGCGCACCATGGGAATCGATCCGAGGCTCGTGGTTCCCGACGAACGCAAGACACTGGCTCAGGGAGCGATCCGGCCCCTGCAGAGCAAGAGTTACCTTAAACGCCATCATGCGCTGCTGGCATTCGCCGAGGCCAGGGGCGTTCCGGTGGACGTTCCCTGGCGGGACCTGACGGCGGAACAACGGGAGTGGATCTGGCGTGGCGACCGGCCGCGGCGCAGGGGCGCCTGGTACGGTCTGGACCGCTTCTTCGCCTGGCTTGAGCGCCGCAGCTACCGGATGCACATCCGGGTGCTGCTGTCCAGGTACCGCTCCTACGATGTCTGCGGGGACTGCGGCGGGTCCCGCCTGCAAACGGATGCCCTGCTGTGGCGGCTGGGCACGCTCGAAGACGCCGCGTCGGTGCTGGACCCGGGCGAGCGCTTCGGGCACCCGGCGCTGGAAATGGACCCGGGTGCGCATGCCGCGTTGCCCGGGCTTTGTATCCACGACGTCATGCAACTGCCCGTGACCTCGGTGCGGCGGTTCTTCGATCGCGTCCGGCTGCCCGGCGCCATGGGCGAGGCGGGCGGCCTGCTGCTGGACGAGATCCGTGGCCGGCTGCGATTTCTTTGCGAGGTCGGCCTCGGCTACCTGACCCTGGACCGGCAATCGCGGACGCTCTCCGGCGGCGAGGTTCAGCGCATCAACCTCACCACGGCGCTGGGCGCGTCGCTGGTGGATGCGCTGTTCGTGCTCGACGAGCCCAGCATCGGCCTGCATCCAAGGGATATGGGGCGGGTCATCGGTGTGCTGCAGCGCCTGCGCGAGGCCGGCAATACGCTGATCGTGGTGGAACACGACCCGCAGGTCATGCTCGCGGCGGACCGGATTCTCGACCTGGGCCCGGGGCCCGGCGCCGCCGGGGGCGAAGTGGTGTTCTGGGGACGGCCCGATGAACTGGTGCACACCGAGGATTCGCTGACGGCCCGCTACCTGCGCGGCGAACGGCGGTTCAGCCGCACCGCCCTGCAGGTCGGTGCCGATTGCCGGTACCTCGAAGTGCTCGGCGCTGCGCAGCACAATCTCAAGTGCATCGATGTGCGTATTCCCCTGCAGCGGCTGGTCGCCGTCACCGGGGTCAGCGGTTCGGGGAAGTCCACGCTCATCGTCGACGTGCTCCACAATGCCCTGGCGAGACTCAAGGGGACGGGGACCGAACTTTCAGGAACGCATTCCAAAATTCACGGGCATGAGCACATCGACCACGTGGTGGCCGTGGATCAGGCGCCCATCGGACGGACCACCCGATCCAACGCTGCCAGTTTTGTCGGCTCACTGGACATCGTGCGCAAACGCCTGGCGGCACAGCCCCTGGCCCGGGAGAGGGGCTACACGCCCGGCACCTTCAGCTTCAATTCCGGCAACGGCCGTTGCCCGGACTGTTCCGGCAAGGGATTCGAGCGCGTCGAGATGCAGTTTCTCAGCGACGTGTACCTGCGCTGCGTGGCATGCGGCGGACGACGCTTCAGGGACGAGATCCTGGAAGTCAGGCTGCCGGGACGCAACGGTGCGGGCAAGTCCATCGCGGACGTTCTGGAGATGACCGTTGCCGAAGCCGTGGCGTTCTTCTCCGACGACAAGGCCGTGCTCAAGGGGCTGCGCCCGCTGCAGGCGGTAGGCCTGGATTACCTGGCCCTGGGTCAGCCCGTGCCGACGCTCTCGGGAGGCGAGGCCCAGAGGCTCAAACTGGCGGGTCACCTGGCCAGGGCCGGTCGACGCGGCCGCGAGCCGACGCTGTTCATTTTCGACGAACCCACCACCGGCCTGCACTTCGCCGACGTGGAAAGGCTGCTGGGCGCCTTTGACGAACTCATTCGCAAGGGCCATTCCGTCGTGGTCATCGAGCACAACCTGGACCTGGTGCGCTGCTGTGACTGGATCCTGGATCTCGGACCCGAAGGGGGCGAGGGGGGCGGTCGCGTCGTGGCGGAGGGTCCACCGGAGCAGGTGGAGAGATGCCGTGAGAGCCACACGGGCGCAGCGCTGGCGGCCTTGCCCGGCAGAGACGGCGCAGCACTCGCGGCCTTGTCCGGCCCGGACGGTGCGGCAATGCTCCGTTCTGGCAATCGGCGCCGGGCGCCATCGGCTTCCTCGATCCGGGACGCGGCCGATGGTCGGGCGGCCGGTGTGGTGGAAGTCGTCCGGGCCCGCGAACACAACCTCAAGAACGTCGACATCGAACTGCCGCGGAATCGGTTCACGGTCATCACCGGCGTGAGCGGCAGCGGCAAGAGCACGGTGGCCTTCGACATCCTGTTCGCCGAAGGGCAGCGCCGCTATCTCGAATCGCTCAACGCCTACGCGCGCCAGTTCGTGCAACCGGCCGGCCGGGCGGATGTGGACGCGGTTTACGGCATTCCGCCGACGGTGGCGATCGAACAGCGTACCAGCCGCGGCGGCAGGAAAAGCACCGTCGCCACCCTGACGGAAATCAGCCACTTTCTGCGCCTGCTGTTCGTCAGGCTGGGGGTTCAGCACTGCCCCGGCTGCCGGGCGCCCATCGACGCCCAGAGCCCCGACGCGATTCTCGGGCAATTGCTGTCACGTTTCCGGGACCGCCGAGTCGAATTGCTCGCCCCGCTGGTCGTAGGCCGCAAGGGATACTATACGGAGCTGGCCAAGTGGGCCGCGGGCAAGGGGTTCGATGCGCTACGCGTGGACGGCGAACGGTTGCCCACGGCAACCTGGCCCCGGCTCGACCGATTCCGCGAACACGACATCGAGCTGCCCGTCGGCGAGGTCACCGTGGTTCCCGAGGCCGAGCAGACGCTGACTCAACTTCTGACGCGGGCGCTGGACTTCGGCGGTGGCCGGGTGGCCGTACTCGGCGACGATGCCGGTGACGCCCCTGTGCTTTACTCCGCCCGCCGCGCCTGTCCCAGGTGCCGGACCAGCTTCCCGGAACTCGACCCGAGAATGTTTTCCTTCAATTCGCGACACGGCTGGTGCGGCCGTTGCCGCGGCGCCGGTGTCGAACTTGAGAATGCCTCGCGGGACGAACCGGGAGAGGGTGCGCTGAAGGAATTGGCAGACCTCGGCGGTGATTTGGGAATGGCGGAAGGCGCCGCCGGCAAGGGCAACGGACAGGCCTGCCCCGCCTGCGGCGGTGGGCGATTGTGCCCGCAATCGCTGTCGGTCCATTTCAAGGGCAGGAATATCGCCGAGTATTCCAATCTTTCAGTGGATCGGGCCCTGACGGTCTTCGGCGGACTGGAACTCGAGGGGCGGGAAGCGCGAATCGCCGCCGACGCGCTCACCGAACTCAAGGGCCGGCTGCAACTCCTGGCGTTCCTGGGGCTCGACTACCTGGCACTGGATCGCGCCGCCCCGACGCTCAGCGGCGGGGAGGTGCAACGCATTCGGCTGGCGGCGCAACTGGGTTCAAACCTGCGCGGCGTCTGCTACATCCTTGATGAACCCACCATCGGCCTGCATTCCCGGGACAACGGCCTGCTCCTGGAAACGCTGGAGCGGTTGCGTGCCAAGGGCAATACCGTGGTGGTGGTCGAGCACGATGAAGCCACGATCCGGCGCGCCGAGCATCTCATCGACCTGGGCCCCGGCGCCGGCCGGGGCGGCGGCGAGGTCGTCGCTGCGGGGTCGTTGACCGAGGTCCTGCGGTCGTCCCGCTCGGTGACCGGGCGAATGCTCGCCAATCCCCTGCCGCATCCCATGAACCGGCGCGAGATAGACGGAGGCGACGAGTGGTTGAGCATCATCGGCGCGACCCGGCACAACCTGCGCTCCGTTGATGTCAGACTGCCGCTGGGTGCGCTGACCTGTGTCACCGGAGTCAGCGGCAGCGGCAAGAGCACGCTGGTCCGCGAGGTGCTGTTCGAGAACGTCAAGGCTCACCTGCAGGCGCGTTCGGAGGTGGTGCCGCGGGGATGCGAACGGCTGGACGGCTGGCAAACATTCGGAAAGGTGCTGGAGGTCGATCAGACGCCCATCGGCAAGACGCCCCGCTCCTGCCCGGCAACCTACATCGGTTTGTGGGGCGAGATCCGGCGGCTTTTCTCCATGACCCCGGAAGCACGGATCAGGGGGTACGAAGCAGGCCGGTTCTCGTTCAACCTGGCCGGAGGGCGATGCGACTATTGCGACGGTCAGGGAGAGAAGAAGATCGCGATGAGCTTTCTCCCCGATGTGCGCGTTCGGTGCGAGCGCTGCGGTGGCGGGCGTTTCAACCGCGAGACGCTGGAGGTGAGGTACCGGGACAGGCATATCGCCCAGGTCCTGGCCATGGATATCGACGAGGCGGTGACGTTCTTTGCCGCGCACCCGAAGCTTGCATACACGCTCAGGCTGCTGCAGGACGTCGGGCTGGGCTATCTCACCCTGGGGCAGCAGAGTCCCACCCTGTCGGGCGGCGAGGCGCAGCGGATCAAGCTGGTCTCGGAACTTGCCAGGGCGCGACCGAACATCCGCCGCATGGGTGCAACGCCGCCACAGACGATGTACGTGCTCGACGAACCTACCATCGGGCTGCACATGGCCGACGTCGGCAAACTCATCGATGTGCTCCACCGCCTGGTGGATGCCGGCAATACGGTGGTGGTGATCGAGCACAACCTGGACATGATCGCCGAAGCCGACTGGATCGTGGACATGGGCCCGGAAGGGGGTGACAGGGGAGGGCGTATCGTCGCCCAGGGCCCGCCGAGGCGCCTGCTGGAGCAGCAGGCGGCGTCGCACACCGTCAAGGCGCTTGCAGAGATGATGGCGGGCCGGCCCGACATGAATTAACGACTCGCGCTTGCACAGTTGGGTATACTCCGCTTCCGTCCCAATTCAAACAAGAAAAAGCCAGACGTCGTTCCACGACGTAAACTGAATTGACCAACATCAGGGAGCATGGATGTTCACCAGTAATCCGTTTGCAGAGCTGTCGGCGACCGTACCGCCACTCGTCATGCAGACGTACGTTGCCGTCATGGTCCTTCTGGTCGTGGCGGGCACGGTGTATGACACGCTTCACAAGAAGAGCGCCCAGTACTTTTTCAGGAACTGGCGCAACGCAAGCCGTACGGGCTCGCGGCGGGTCAGTGCCGGGGAAATGGCGTCGCTGGCCGCCAGGACCGTTGTCGTCGAGGGTCTGATGTCCGGTGAATTCTGCAACCTGCGGCGCAGGATTGCCCACCTGCTCACGATGTACGGTTTCCTGGCCTACGTGATTGCCACTGCCGTCATGGTGTTCGGGTACCCGACGCCGAGCACTCCCACGCCGGCCATCGTGCCGCAACTCTGGTACCTCGGCGCGCTGTTGACTTGTGTCGGCGGGTACTGGTTCTGGTTTTTCATTCGCGTGGATGTCGCCGCCGAGGGCAACTCGCGGTTCCGCGTCGTGTATGCGGACCTGTTCATCCTCTCGCTGCTGGCGAGCGCGACCCTGGGCCTCATCTGGGGGTATCTCCAGTCGGTCGGCAATTCCTGGGCGAATCCGGTCTTCGGATTGTATGTCCTGGCCACGACGGTGCTGTTCGGATCCGTGCCGTGGTCCAAGTTCGCACACATGTTCTACAAGCCCGCAGCGGCCTTTCAGCAACGCGTGGAAGAAGCCAACGGCTCAAGGAGCAACCTGCCGCCGCCTGCCGATCGGCCGGAGACATTCGGCAGCGCCAGGCAGCAGGCCAGACACTATTGATTCGCTCGTGATCGGTCTGCGAGACCAGGAGAGAGAAATATCATGCCGACCTTTGTATACATGACCCGTTGCGACGGTTGCGGACATTGCGTCGATATCTGCCCGTCCGACATCATGCACATCGACCCCAAGTATCGCCGTGCCTACAACATCGAGCCCAGCATGTGCTGGGAGTGCTATTCCTGCGTGAAGGCGTGTCCGCAAAATGCGATAGACGCGCGCGGATATGCTGATTTCGCACCGCTGGGACACAGCGTTCGCGTGCTTCGGGAGGAAAAAAAGGGCACCATTTCCTGGAAGATCAAGTTTCGGGATGGCACCGAAAAGGACTTCGTTTCCCCGATCCGGACCACCCCATGGGGATCGATAAAGTCACCGGCCGAGTACGAGGCGCCCGGCAGCGATTCCTTCAGGAACCAGGAACTGGCACATGAGCCGGAGGCACTGAAGGTCGACGACTTGCCCACCCTGGCTCCGCTCAAGGAAGGAACTGCCTGATGGGCCTGTTCTCGCGCAGAAAAACGATTTTTGTCGACTCGGACATTCTCGTCATCGGCGGCGGCATGGCCGGCTGCGGGGCGACGTACGAATCCAGGTACTGGGGGCGCGATCTGAAGATCGTGTGCGTGGAGAAGGCCAATATCGAACGTAGCGGGGCCGTCGCCCAGGGCCTGTACGCGATCAATACGTACATGGGAATGCGGTGGAACGAGAACCAGCCGGAAGACCATGTCCGCTACGCCCGTAACGACCTCATGGGCCTGGTGCGCGAGGACCTGGGCTACGACATCGCCCGGCATGTGGATTCCTGCGTGCACAAGTTCGAGGAGTGGGGCCTGCCGATGATGCGGGACCCGGAGACCGGGCAGTATCAGCGCGAAGGCAAGTGGCAGATCATGATCCACGGCGAAAGCTACAAGCCGATCGTCGCCGAGGCCGCCTGCAAGGCGGCGACCGAAGTCTACAACCGGATCATGGTGACCCACCTTCTGATGGACGGGACCAGGGCCAACCGCGTCGCCGGGGCGGTGGGCTTCAACGTCCGAACCGGCGATTTCTACGTGTTCCAGGCAAAGGCCGTCATCGTCTGTGCCGGCGGTGCATCGCATATCTACAAGCCCCGGGCTGTCGGCGAAGGCATGGGTCGAACCTGGTATGCGCCGTGGAGCAGCGCATCCGCGTATTCGTTGCCTATCCTTGTCGGCGCCAAGATGACCCAGATGGAAAACCGGATCGTGCTGACCCGGTTCAAGGACGGTTACGGTCCGGTCGGCGCCTACTTCCTGCACCTGAAGACGTACACCGAGAACGCCTACGGCGAAGAATACGAATCCAGGTGGACCGAACACACCCGGAATCTGGTCGGGGACTATGTCGATCGGCACCCGGTGCCCACCTGTTTGCGCAACCATGCCCTGCTGGAAGAGCTCAAGGCCGGCAGGGGCCCGATTCGAATGGTGACGAAGGAGGCCTTCCAGGACCCGCATAAGGAGACCGTGGGCTGGGAGAATTTCCTCGGCATGACGATCGGCCAGGCCGTCGTGTGGGCGTCGCAGAACATCGATCCCAAGCACACCAATCCCGAACTGACCACGTCGGAGCCCTACGTCATGGGTTCGCACGCCACCTGCTCGGGCGCGTGGGCCAGCGGGCCGGAAGACTGTGCCCCGGACGATTACCAGTGGGGGTATAACCGGATGATGACCGTCGACGGGCTATTCGGCGCCGGCGACACCATCGGCGGCGCCGCGCACAAGTTCTCCTCCGGATCCTTCGCCGAGGGCAGGATCGCCGCCAAGGCGGCGGTCAACTACGTGAACGACCTGCGCGGGGAGCAGCCCCAGGTCAGTGAGGCGGAATACGAGGATCTAAAGAAGACGATCTTCAAACCCCTGGAAAACTACGAGGTGGGCCGCAACGAGATCGTCGCAGGCACCGTCTCACCGAGCTATCTCCTGCCGATGCAGGGTCTGCAGCGTCTCGAGAAGATCATGGACGAGTACGTCGGCGGCATTGGCGCGAACTACATCACCAACGAACCCCTGCTCACGCGAGGGCTGGAGTTGCTGGAGATGCTCAAGGAGGATCTCGACCACATCGGGGCCGAAGATCTCCACCAGCTTCAGCGTGCGTGGGAGCTGCACCACCGCGTCACGGCTTCGGAATCCGTTACACGGCACACGATGTTCCGGAAGGAAACGCGCTGGCCGGGCTATTACTATCGGGGCGATCATCCCAAGCTGGACGATACCAACTGGCATTGCTTCACCCTGTCCCGGTACGATCGGGACTCTGATTCGTGGGACCTGGAAACGGCCCCCGTGCATCACATTATCGACTAGGGCTTGCATTTCGACGCGCCCCCCTAAGTCAGTCGTTCTCGCGAAACATCAACAGCACGGTTGTTGCCAGAACAAAGGGCACCAGGCGTTCGAGTATGTCTCCTGGCGTGTTCGGCAGCAGGTAGAACGCCGAGGCCGCCACGAATCCGGTCACGATGGACATCAGTACGCCCGACGGTTTCGTGCGAATACCGGCAAGCCTGAAGATCAGCGTCGGTCCGAACGCGGCACCCAGGGCGGTCCAGGCAATCAGAACGCGGCTGAAGATCGTCTCGGGCAGGAACAGGGCCACGAGCGCTGAAGCCAGCACGAGGAAGATGATCGCGATTCGCGAAATAAGCAGCTTGTGTCTTGCGTCACCCTTGCTGATGCCGAGATCGTGCGCGACCGCGGAGCCCGAAACGAGAAGCTGACTATCGGCGGTTGACATGACCGCCGAAAGAACCGCGGCCAGCAGAATGCCCGCAATAACGGGAGGGAACAGGTTGGCGGTCAGCACGAAAAATATGCTTTCCGGGTTGTCGGTCACGGGGACCAGCACATGTCCCATCAGGCCGAGCGCACACATTCCAACGTATACGACGACGTACCAGGCAATCGAAATGATCCGGGCCTGCCGCAGCGCCCGGTCATCGCGCATCGCCATGTAGCGAACCATGATGTGCGGCTGTCCGTAGGCGCCGAAGCTGACACCAAGGCTGCCGATGATGACACCCGCCGCGACCAGTCCGGCGCTGCCGGCTGTCCAGCTCAGTTGCTCGGGGGAACTCACCGCGGCGAGCCGGGTGAGAAATTCGCCGAAGCCGCCGATCTCAACCAGCGCGGCAATTGGCAACAGTACCGCGGTAAACGCCATCAGCAGCCCCTGCAAGGTATCCGTGACGCTGACCGCCCAGAACCCTCCCAGCAGGGTGTAGATTGCGATGATCGTCGCTCCGATCAGAATGCTGTGCATCATCGGCAGGTCAAAAGTTGACGCGAACGTGTTGCCGGCGCCCTGGAACTGGGCGGCGACGTAAAACACGAACGTGAATACGATGATCACCGAAGCCACGCGGACGATGACTGCCCGTATCGAGCCGCTGTAGCCGTGTACGAGCACGTCCGTCAATGTGAGATTCCGATGCTCGTTGGAGAACTCCATCAGGCGCGGCGCGATCCATACCCACGATACGGTCGCACCGATGATCGACCCGCAAATGATCCAGAAAGCGGACAGGCCGAGCACGTAGGAAGCTCCGCTGAGGCCCAGCAACGCAAACGCGGATGATGCGCTGCATGAATAGCTTATGCCGCCAACGACGGGACCCAGTGCACGCCCGCCGAGAAAAAAATCCTCGTTGCTTCGCGTTCGCGCCTTGGCCCAGAACCCGATACCGATCAACGTCAGCTTGTAGAGCACCAACGTCGTAAGGATGACGGTCGTCTGCTCCATCCGGCTTACTTCCTGGCGTGAACCAACTGGTAAAGCGCCGGCAGCACAACCAGCGTCAGCAGAGTCGACGATACGATCCCGCCGATCACCACCGTCGCCAGAGGGCGCTGAACCTCCGAGCCGATCCCGGTATTCAGTGCCATGGGAACAAATCCCAGGGATGCGACCAGGGCGGTCATCAACACCGGACGCAGGCGGGTCAGGGCGCCTTCCGTAATCGCCTCCGTCAGCGGCCGCCCATCCGCTCGCAGCCTGCGGATAAACGTCACCATCACCAGGCCGTTGAGAACGGCGATGCCCGAAAGGGCGATGAACCCGACCGCGGCCGAGATGGAGAACGGTATGCCTCGCAGCATCAGCGCTGCGAGGCCACCGGTAAACGCCAGCGGAACACCGGAGAAGATGATGGCGGCATCGATGATCGAGCCCAGCGCCATGACCAGCAGCACGGCGATGATGAAGAGCGTCACCGGCACGACCACGGCGAGCCGGTTGGTGGCCGATTGCAGATTCTGGTAGGTGCCGTCGTAGGCGACCCAGTAACCGGCCGGAATCTCGACCTGCTGGCGTACGGCGTCCTGTACCTCGGCGACGAACGAGCCGAGATCCCTGCCGCGCACGTTGGCCGTGACCACCACTCGCCGTTTGCCGTTCTCACGCAGGATCTGGTTGTAGCCGGTGACCACGCTCAGGTCGGCGACCTCGCCCAGGGGGACGAAGCTGCCTTCGGGCAGCGGTACCGGCAGGGACGCAAGGCGATCGGGATCGGATCGCAGTTCTTCGGGGAGCCGCACCACGATGTCCACGCGGCGGTCGCCCTCGTAGAGTTCCCCGGCCGTGGCGCCGCCCAGGGCCGTGGACACCACATCCTGAAGATCCATTATCGTAAGGCCCAGGCGCGCCAGCATGGTGCGTCTGGGTTCCACCGTGAGAACCGGTAATCCCGTCGCCTGCTCAACGGCCACGTCCGCTGCGCCCGGGACGGCAGAGATAATCTGCTGGAGTTGATCCCCGAGGCCGATCAATGCATCGAAGTCGTCGCCGAATACCTTCACGGCCAATTCGGTGCGCACGCCGGCGATCAACTCGTTGAACCGCATCTGGATCGGTTGCAGGAATTCATACCGATTGCCGGGGAAGGGCGTCACCAATTCCTCCAGATCGGCCACCACCTCGGTCTTCAGCTTGCCGGGATCGGGCCATATCTGGCGGGGCTTGAGCATGATGAAGTTGTCCGCGACGCTGGGCGGCATCGGATCCGTCGCCAGTTCGGCGCTGCCGATCTTGGAAAATACGCGCTCCACCTCCGGCATTTCCCTGATGCCCGCTTCCAGTTGCCCCTGCATCTCGATGGCCTGTTGCAGCGAAGTCCCGGGGATGCGCAGCGCGTGCATCACAATGTCGCCTTCGTCCAGGTTCGGCAGGAATTCCACGCCCAGCCGGGTTGCCTGAAGACCGCTGACCGTGACCAGCGCCACGGCCGCCGCAACCGTCAGCCAGCGGAAACGAAGTGCCGCCGCGAGCAGCGGCCGGTAGGCGAAGCGGGCGCCGTTAACGATGGGATTCCTGCGCTCCCTGACCGGTTTGCGGAACAGTATCGCGACGCAGGCGGGTACGAAGGTGATCGACAGCACCATGGCGCTCAGCAGCGCGATCACAACGGTCGTGGCCATGGGATGAAACATCTTGCCCTCGACGCCCGTCAGCGCAAAGATCGGAAGGTAGACGGCCGTGATGATGCCGACGCCGAAGAGCGCCGGCCGGATGACCTCGGCGGTGGCCTTGCGGACAACCTCCAGCCGTTCTCTCAAGGGCAGCAGGCCGCCGGCGCCGGCTTCGCCCAGGCGCCTCAGGCAGTTTTCGACGATGATCACCGCACCGTCCACGATCAGCCCGAAGTCCAGGGCTCCGAGGCTCATGAGGTTGGCGCTGACCCGGCTCTGCACCATCCCGGTAATGGTCATGAGCATGGCCAGCGGAATGACCGCGGCGGTGAGCAGTGCGGCGCGCACGTTGCCCAACAGGAAAAAGAGCACCACGATGACCAGGAGTGCCCCTTCCAGGAGATTTGTGCGCACGGTGACCAGTGTCTGGTCGACCAGTTCGGTGCGGTCGTAGACCGCTGTCGCCGTGATTCCTGGCGGCAGGCTGGGCTGGATTTCCTCCAGTCGGTCGGCGACTGCGCTCGCGACGGTCCGGCTGTTCTCGCCGATGAGCATGAACACCGTACTCATCACCACTTCGCGCCCGTTCTGTGTCGCCGCGCCCGCTCGAAGTTCGCTGCCGATCCCGACGGTGGCGACATCGGCGATCCTCACCGGTACGCCGTCGCGTTCGCTGATCACGACATCGGCAATGTCCTGCATCTCCTCGGCACGACCGGGCACGCGCAGCAGCCACTGTGCGCCGTTGTACTCGATAAACCCGGCGCCGCGGTTATCGTTGTTGCGCCTGAGGCGATCCAGCACGTCGGCGTAGGTCACGCCGTAGGCCAGCAGTTTGGTCGGGTCCGGCGCCACCAGGATCTGCTTCTTGTAGCCGCCGATGGGATTCACCTCCACGACCCCCGGCACACGCAGAAGCTGCGGGCGAATGATCCAGTCGTGGACCGTTCGCAGGTCCGTGGGCGTCACCGGCGTGCCGTCGGCGTTGAGCGCGCCCGGCTCGGAATCGACGGTGAACATGAAGATCTCGCCCAGTCCCGTGGCGATGGGTCCCAGGGCGGGTTCAAGCCCCGTGGGAATTGCCGACCTTGCCGCGTTCAGGCGTTCCCCCACCTGCTGACGGGCAAAATAGATGTCGGTGCCTTCGTGGAAGACCACCGTGATCTGGGAGAGTCCATAGCGGGACAGGGACCGGGTGTAATCGAGCCTCGGCAGCCCGGCCATGGCGTTCTCGATCGGAAAAGTGACGCGCTGTTCAACCTCCAGCGGGGTATAGCCGGGCGCGGACGTGTTGACGGTGACCTGTACGTTGGTGATGTCGGGTACCGCGTCGATGGGCAGGCGGGAAAAATTCCACGCTCCCAGCATCGCGGCAAGCAGCACCAGCACGAGAATCGGCCCGCGTTGGGCGATGGACACACGAAGAATCGATTCGAGCATTGTCCGATCTCCGTTCAGTGATCGTGGGTGGCGCCCGACTTTTCGATGTCGGCCTTGAGCACGAAGCTGTTCTGCGTCACGTAGCGCGTGCCGGGATCGAGGCCGCCTAGGACTTCGACCCAGTCACCCGATGCCCTTCCCAGCTCGAGCATGCGAACCTCGTACTCGTCGCCGATCTGCGCGTAGACCACGGTGAAGTCGCGGAAGGTCTGCAGGGCGATACGCCTGACCGCAAGCGGCACTTGGTGCTCGGCGACCCTCACCTCGGCCGTCACGAACGTGCCGGGGGTCAGCGAACCGTCGCTGTTGTCGAGCACGACCCGTGCCGAGACGGACTGGTTGGGTGCGGAAAACACGTCGAGGTAGGAGATGGCGCCCTCCTGGGGGGCACCGCCCGAGGTCGGTGTCACGATCACCTGCGAGCCAAGCTGAATGCGTTCCCGGTCGCCCGGAAAGACCGCAAGTTCCGCCCACACGGATGATGTATCGACGATGGTGAAAAGCTGCCTTCCGGCGGTCTGCTCCCCCGGATTGGCGATTCGCTCGGTAACCACACCGGAAATGGGGGCATTGATCGGGTACGACTGCAGACTCTCGTTGCTTTCTACCGAGGCCAGAAGCTGGCCCTCGCTCACGGCCTCTCCCGGCATGACGTGAACCGAGAGGATCGCACCGTTGAACCGTGCGCTGACCGCCCGCACCCGATCCGTATCCGGCGCGATGCGCCCGTAGAGCGTGACGGCTTCCTCGATGACGGCAGGTCCGGCGATGCCGGTTGCAAGCCCGAACGCCTCGGCCATTTCCGGGCTGATGCGGGTGCGGCCCTCGAAGCTGTCGTAGTCCCATCGATAGGAACGGCGACCGTCTTCGGCAGCCACCCTGACGGCGAACGAGTGCGGCTCGTAAACCAGGGCATTGCCGCGCAGGAAATCGCCCTGAGCCTGAAACTCGTGCTCATCCACACGGTTGCCCAGGCGGGACAGCGTGACGCTCAGATCCACTTCACGGGGGTCCAGCGCCTGGCCGCCCCGGGTGGCCCAGGCACGGAACTCCGGAGGTACTCCGGCCTCAACGACCGCCAACTCGATGGCGAAGTCGCCATCCCTCAGCATCCGGCCGTTGTTCGGACCGCGCTCGTAGTCTTCGGTCTCCATTACGGCGCCCATGTCTTCGGGCGGCGCGCCGCCGCAGGCCGCCAGAATCGAAAGCAGTATTGCGGGCAGAATGGGTTTGCTGTTCATGGCTGACCTCACTGTGCGCCGGCCGGGGACAGGATGGGGACCCCGGTGAGGCGCTCGATCTCGACGACGAGTCCGTGGGCGTCGATGCTGGTTTCAAGCAGTTCGTTGCGGGCCTGCAGCAATTCCGACTGCACCGCGCTTAAATCGAAGTAGCTGCTGCGGCCCAGTTCGTAGGCGCGGCGCGTATCCGCCAGCGCGCTCGCGAGCAGCGGTATCAGGCGGTCGCGCAGGATTGCCGCGACGGCCACGTCATGGAGGAGTTCCTGGTAAAGGACGAACAGGGCAGTTTCAATGCGAACGCGGGTTGCCCGTGCGTCCCCCGACGCCCGGGCCATGTCGGCGAACGTTTCGGCGATGCGTCCCAGGTAGCGGTCCCGCGTTCCCACCGGCACGGTGATCTCTCCGACCACTGCAAAGTCGTCGGTTGCCTCGAAGCGGCGAACGCCGGCGCGGAGTTGCCAGTCAGGCCGGCTGCGCGCCCGCGCTACGTTCAGTTCGGCTTCGGCCAACCGGCGCTGGGTCATGAAGTACGCAATGTCGGGATTCGCATCCACCCGGGACCGGAGCGCTTCCAGCGGTTCAACAGCCGGAAGCACCTGGATATCTCCCGCCACCCGGCCGAAATCCGGCTGCGTTTCGCCCCACTGCTCGCTCAGGCGGTGATTGGCCGAGACGAGTTCGTGTTCGTAGTCCTCTTCCAGCAGTTGGGCACGCACCAACCCGGCTTCGGCCCGCGACAGCTCGGACTGCGTGGCGCCGCCTGCCTCAACGCGGGCGCGAACCGCTTCGACGGTCTGCTCGGCCAGGCGAATCGCCTCGGCGGCATTGACCAGGCGCGCCTGAAAGGCCAGGCAGGCGAGGAAACGCCGCGCCGTTTCGGCCGCGGCATCCAGGTGCATGACCTGCGCTTCGACTTCACGCAGCGAGATGTCGGCCCGTGCGGCGTCGATCTGGCGAAGGCGGACACCACGTTCCAGACTCCAGATGATGGATAGCGTGGTTTCCACACCCCTCACCCCGCGAAAATCGTCGGTCCCCAGGGCATCGTTGATGGCCAGGTCAAGCACCGGGTTAGGAGCGACGCCGGCCTGCTCGAACCGGCCGAAGGCTGCATCGATCCGGTAGCCGTTTGCCGCCAGCGCCGGATTGGCGTCGAGGGTCCGCGCCAGCGCCTCGTCCAGAGTTACGGACGGCAGCGTTTGCGCTACGGCGGTCTGCGCGGCCGCGACCAGAGCGAAAGTCCAGAGTGCGAGCCACGCCCGGAAATATTGCGCGAATCGATCCAACATCGAAGGATCTCCCAAATGCATACAAGCTCACGCGCCGCGGGGCGCGCGGAGGAATCAGGCAGATACGGTCAGGAGATGGCGGGAGGCGCGCGCAGGGGTGGCCGCCAGCGCGACTTGCGCGTTATCGGCTGCGGTTCGGAGATGATTGGCCGGACCTGCTCGACCAGGACCCGATGGATCGCCAGCGTCAAGTGCAGGTTAAAGGTGAAGTCCGTGAGTTTGGACTTTCCGCTGCGCATCTCGATCACGGAGATGTCGTTGTCTCCGGCGTGTTCCGGATCGCCCGGGTGCTCGTGGTGGGGCGTGTCCGGGAGGTGCACATGAGTGTAGCCACCGTGACTGTGAAGCAACGGAACGTGCAGATCGACGCCCTTCACGCCGCCGACGTTGCCATCGGCGTCCACATGCATGTGGACGC
>LXNI01000471.1_pt1 | contig 45884 bp, 47 predicted proteins | sample 809091 | NCBI WGS metagenome assembly LXNI01 (sample SAMN04870527, study PRJNA318959) | sponge metagenome | biome: 01000161; feature: marine sponge reef; material: water | host: Sarcotragus foetidus | place: Greece: Milos, Mediterranean Sea | collected 2013-05-29 | depth 5-7 m
TGAGCAGGCCCACGACATGCTGCACGAAGTTGAGCTGCTTGTTGCGGGTGGTGGCCCAGAAGTCGTCGCGCTCGTAGCTGTCCGACGATGACCGGCCGAACGGCGAGGGCCGGTGCTTCGAGCAGGGGGTTGAGATGGATGCTGGGGGGCGTGTGGCGCGGGTCAGGCGGCACGGGCGGGCTTGATGAGGACGCGGCCGCCGTGGTGGACATCGACGTTCAGGTTATGGCCCTCCAGCAGGGCCATGCCCAAGAGTGGCTTGGTGTCGGCAGCTGCTACTGCGACGCCTCTGGGCCGGTCGTCCCAATGAATCGTCGCGTCGAAGACACCGAAGTCGGCCTTGGTGCCGTCGGCCAACAGGAGAGACATCTCGCCCGCACGCGGCAATCGCAACTCCTCCACCAATGCGGGCGGCAGCGTCAGAAACTCGCTGAAGCCAGTGTCAATGACCACCTCGACCTCGCTCGCCCGCCCGTCCGGGCCGCTCACGGACACCTCGACCACCGCCTCGAGGCGACCGTTGACCGTTCCGACGATCACGGCGCGCGACGCTTGGGTCGGGCACCAATGCCGCCAACCGCGTCATAGCCGACCCAAATCAGCCACACGTTGGTGGCTTCCGGGCTGGCAGCTCGCAGCTTGGCTGCCGCGGCCAGGAGGTCATCGGCCAAGGCCCAGTTCCCGCTCTCCACATCGATGGCGACGTACTCGCCGACATGCGCCTCCTCGATCAGAGGACGAATGTCGCGCTCGTAGATCTCTTCACCGAGCCGTCGGGTCTCGCCCTTCGGAAGCGTCTGAGGAGAGCCGGTCCGTGGCGATTCCCTTCCCGATGCCTCCACGAGCGCAGCTCGGGCATCGTCATCAGAGTCGGCGGTTGTGATCATGCCTGGACTCTAATGCCTTGATATGTCATCTGCAACACTTTGAGTCGACGCAAGCGCCCGGCGGCTCATGCGGCTAGGGCGAGGGTTAGTTCTTCGAGCAGGGGAGTCAAGTCGTTGCCGAAGAGTTGGCGGGCTCGGCCGAGGCCGCCGTGGGTGCTGAAGGGCGGGTTCTGCAGGTCTGCGGGGGAGACGGCGAGGCTTCCGGCGATCTGTTCTTTGATCAGATGGAGGTAGGCGGTCTGATCGTCGGTGAAGTGGCGGCCGAGCGTCTGTTGCTGGTGGATCCAGGCCTCGAAGCGCTTGTCGACCAGATCGGGGTATGCGACCAACTCGTCTGTGTGGCCGAGAGCGTGGCGGACGAGGCTGACCAAGTCGGTGCTGACGCGACGAAGCCAGCCGGCGGACGTTGTAGAGCTCGGTGAACTTGCGAGGATCGTAGGGCACGGTGAAACCCTCGAACTCTCGCACCGCCTGTCGGCCCAGGTTGGCCCGGTCCACCAGGAACAGGATCCGGCGGGCACCGGCGTGGCGCACAAGCCGGTAACAGACGTTGGCCGCAGTGAACGTCTTGCCCGCCCCCGTGGCCATCTGGATCAGCGCCCGGGGGCGGTTGTCCCGCAAAGACCCCTCAAGGTTGCGGATGGCCTCGGCCTGCGCAGGCCACAGCCCGGGCGCTTCGGGCTCCAGTTTCGGCAGCAGTCGCAGGCCAGCTCTCAGCGTGGCGTGTCCGCCCAGGCGCACATGCTCGTCAATCCAGTGGGCCAGCATCTCAGGGCGGTGGAAGGTGACACCCGCCGGCTAGCCGGCACCGGGTCCAGCCCACAGGTGAAGCGGGTCTCAGTGCCGGTGGACTCGTAGCCGAACGGCAGCGCACCTTCCACCTCGAACGCGGGCAACCAGTCGGGAGAGGAGACCTGATACTTGCGCGTCTGGGGCTCGACACCCGTGAGGGTGGTACCCGCCTTCTTGGCCTCGATCACCCCCACCGCCTGACGATCCACGAACAGCACATAGTCGGCCGGACCAGCATCGGTCGGCACCCCGCACCGCCACCCCTGGCGCTGCTGCCACCGCCGCATGCTGGTAGTCCTGCACCACCCACCCGCACGCCCCGAGCTGCTCGTCGATACCCATCTGAGCCCGCTGCTCGGGTGGCAGATACTCACAAGGTGCATCAGCCGCAGGCACAATCGGCCATGGTAGGTGCAGCCTCGACCGAAGAGGCCTTGGGGCTTCCTGGTCGTGTTCGATCGTCACTAGACAAACTTAGATCAAGTTATCCACAAAACTTAGATTATCGATCCTCAAGATCTAGGATTAGTGGTTAGGCTGGGGGCGTGGAGATGATCGGACGCCACCTGCTGCCTCGCTTGCACGAGGCTTTGGACGGCTTCCGAGCGGTTGTCCTGCACGGTGCCCGGCAGTGCGGCAAGTCCACGCTGGCGAGGATGCTGGCGGACCAGCGCGGCGGAACCTACGCGTCACTCGACGATGAGGCCACCCGTGACGCCGTCCTCGCCGATCCCAGCGGCTTCCTGCTCGACCAGCCGCACCCGCTCGTCGTGGACGAGGTCCAACTCGGCGGCGACCGCGTGGTGCGCGCCCTGAAGCAGATCGTTGACGCCGACCCTGCCCGGGGCCGATTCCTGCTCACCGGCTCCACCAACTTCCTCACCGTCCCCACAATCAGCGAGTCGCTCGCCGGACGCGTCCGCATCCTCCGTCTATGGCCGCTGTCACAAGCCGAGATCACCGGGTGCCCGACACCAGGGGTCTGGGACTGGCTCGAGGGCCTCAACACGCCGGCGCGTGCGCCGGTGCCGGCCGGTTCGCCACGCTCAGGTCGCCGCGCCTGCATGAGCTTGGTTTGCCAGGGTGGATTCCCCGAGATCGTGGCCATGCGCAGCGGCCTGCGGCCAGGTTGGTTCGAGAGCTACGTCGAGACGGTCATCGAACGCGATGTCGTGGCGCTGGGCGACCTGCGCCGCCGGTCCGTGCTGGCACCGCTGGTCCGCTGGATCGCAGCCAGCACGTCCAGCGAACTCAACGTGCAAGACGTGTCGAGCCGCCTAGGGGTCGACAGGGCCACGATGGAGTCGTACCTGGACTGGATGGAGACTGTGTTCTTGATGCACCGCCTGCCTGCGTGGTCTCGTCGCCTGCCGTCGCGTGCCGTGCGGCGACCCAAGATCCACATCACCGACACCGGGCTCGCGGCCAGTCTCTTGGGCGTGGGACCCAACTCGCTGACCGTTCCGACGTCGCCGTCGGCCGGGCCGCTGTTCGAGAGCTTCGCGGTCAACGAGATAGTCCGCCAGCTATCGGCATCGCGCCCGGCGGAGCGGGCGCACCACTATCGCGACCATGACGGCCGGGAGGTCGACCTGCTGCTCGAGAGTCCCGACGGCGCGGTGACGGCCGTGGAGATCAAAGCCACCAGTTCGCCGCGAGCCGAGGATCTGCGGCATGCGGCCTGGCTGCGCGACCGCCTCGACGCGACATCCCCCGGCGACTTCCGCGCTGGCGTCCTGCTCCACACCGGCCAGCAGCACCTCACTGTCGGTGACCGCCTCCATTTGCGGCCCATGCAGTCTCTTTGGGCCACCTCGTCGAGCTGAGATCAGCCCCCGGGTTACTCCTGCCAGCGCTTGTAGCGGGGGTCGTCCTCGAAGAAGGCCCGGTACATCCCGTCGAAGGCCAGCCACTGCAGATCGATGCTGCGCCGGACAGCGTTCCAGACCCGGGTCCGGGTGTAGTCGTCGTTGGCGTAGCGGCGCACGATGGCAGGGCCGATGTCGCCGTGGTCCTCCTCGATCTCCGAGGCGTGGATCTCCCAGTAGGTCAGCCCCTCGGAGCCCTTGGTGTAGCCGTAGTCCTTCACGAACGACTCGATGAGCATGTCGTTGCGCTTGGCCGAGGCGCCCTCGATGAAGGCGATTCCGGCAATCGCCGCGATCCAGTCGCCCTTGAAGGCGTTGAAGTAGCGCCACTGCTCGAACGCGGCCGTCTCGGGCATGGCGTCGGTGGCCATCATCTCCTCGGCCGACAGACCGAGGGTGGCGCACCAGTTGAAGTAGATCTGAAGGTGGTGGCCGGTGCCCGAGTGGCTGCCGGTGGCCTCCTCCATCAGCACGTCGCCGAACCAGAGGTTCTCGATGTCGGGGTCGCCCTCCGGGGCGTAGGCGTACACCGCGCAGTGGGGCCGCGGGTTGGGCTTGGGGCCCACGAAGAAGAACTGCCGGGCGAAGCCCCGCAGCGCCTTGCGGGAGGCGTTGCCCTCGCAGATGGCGCTCACCAGCGGGTGGAACTTGATGTGCTCGGCCTCGACCGTCTCGTCGATGCGTCGCAGGAGGGCGTCAGTTTCTGAAGACATGGGGCGGCACCCTAGTGGGGGCCGCGAAAGCGCTTCGAATCGGGCCCAAGAGGCCGAGCAAATTGATGGTACGACACGGCCCATACGGTGCGAGGCCGTGGCCCGAGCGGCCCGTGAGCGAAGCGAACAAGAGCGGGAATGACCACGCTGCGTCGCGACGGGCTGCCGATCAAATCCGCGCTTGCAATTGAAAGGGGCTAGCCGCGCAGCTCCACGCCATCGAGCGGCTCGTCGCCGAGACGGCCGGAGAGGAACTGCGTGACGATCGCGTTGAAAGTGGCGGGACGCTCGAAATAGGGCCCGTGGGCGGCGTCGTCCATGATGGCCAGGCGAGAGCCGGCGAGCATCTCATGGGCGGCCTCGCCCATCGACAGAGGGAAACCCAGGTCCTCGCGTCCCCACACCAGCAGGACTGGGAACCTGTCGCCGAGAGCGGCCAGGCGCTCGCCCACCACGTCGTCGTCGATGCGGTTGGCGAAGTAGTCGGAGATGCCTTCGAAGGCCTCGGCCGCTCCCGGTGAGTTGTTGATGCGGACCTCCTCGCGGTGCATTTCGGCAGTGACGAGGTTGTCGTCATGGAGCACCGTGCGGAGCTTGCGGTCGACCATCTCGGGCGAGGCGTCGCCGATGAGGCCCGCGGTGCGCTCCCGGGCCTCCTGTCCGATCGGGGCCATGCCCAGGGTGCCCACCATCACCAGCGCAGCCACCCGCTCAGGTATCTCGCAAGCCACGGTGGCCAGGATGTGGCCGCCGAGGGACGTGCCGACGAGAACGGCCCGCTCCGCCCCGACCTCGTCGAGGACGGCTCTGGTGAAGGCGGCGTAGTTCGGTACGGAGTGGTCGAAGCGGCAACCCTTCTCGGCCAGGCCGTGGCCGGGCAGGTCGACCGCGAACACGTGGTACCCGGCGTCGGCCAAGCCCTCGAGGTTGAGGCGCCAACGGTCGGCCCTGGCGCCGACCCCGTGCACGAGCAGCATCGTCTTGTCGCCCCGGCCTGCCTCGAGCACACGGGTCAGGGTGCCGGCCGCGCCGAGCGGGTACTGGATCATGGCGCGTGCCACCTCCGGGGGATGCGAGCTGTCAAGGGTTCGTCAGTTCGATTCTTGGGCAGCCGTGCCGGCGAGGTCGTCGAGCTGGGCCAGCAGCTCGCGCTCTCCGTCCGAGTCGAAGTCGCGCACCTCCGGCTGGGTGGCGCTGCTCCCGTTGAAGACCAGGTCGTAGGTGATGTCCGACGGGCAGATGTGCTGGGCCCGGTCATAGGGCCGGCGCTGGGCCAGCACCTCGTCGTCGAAGACCTGCACCTCGCCCCGCAGGATCACCGTCTCTATGCGCTTCTTGTCGCACAGCACCCGGATGTCGGCGAGCGGATCGCCGTCGACGACGATGATGTCGGCGCCCTTGCCCGCGACCAGCGACCCGACGTCGTTCTCCTCTCCCAACACGATCGCGCAGTCGTGGGTGGCCGCCTTGATGGCTTCCAGCGCGGTCATCCCCGCGTAGCGCATCAGCAGTTCGAGCTCGCGTGCGTGCCAGTCGCCGTAGGGGGTGGCCGCGAACCCGGTGTCGGTGCCGGTGATGATGGGCACTCCCGCCTCGCGGGCCTTGTTGAGGCACCCCGCGGTGTCGTCGAGGAGGCGGGTATAGGCGCTGCGAGTCTCCGCCGGCACCCCGGCAGCCTGTCCGAACTCGCCCAGGTTGCCCAGCAGCAGCAGCGCCGGCGCCAGCGGGATCTGTGAGTCGGCCAGCCGCTCGATGGTGTCGTCGCGCAGGGTGTTGCCGTGCATGATCCAGTCCAGCTCGGCCGCCACCGCGGAGTCGACGTTGTTGGAGCCCCGAGCGTGCATGGTGATGCGCTTGTTGAGCCGGTGGGCGGCATCGGACATCGCCTTGACCTCGTCGCGAGAGAACGCCTCGAAGTCACCGAGCACGCTGTCGCCGATCTTGATGAGGTCCACGCCGTTCTTGACCTGGTGGCGCACCTCGGTGACCATCTCATCGGCGGTGTTGACCACCTTGCCGATGCTGGAGTCGGGCACCCCCACCGACGACGGGTACCAGTCGCTGATGCCGTTGCTGGTGGACAGGAACCGCCCCGCGGTGGTCATCCGCGGTCCCTGTATCAGCCCCTCGGCCATGCCCTCGCGGATCCCCACCCCGATGAAGTAGCTGCCGCCGGGATCAGAGATTCCCGTCACCCCGGCCCTCAGGACCTTGGTGACGTTCCACGCCGATCGCAGGGTGCGCAGTTCGTGGCTGGTGTAGAGGTCCTGCTCCTCCTGCATCCGGGTCTCGCCGAAGGACGTGTGGCAGTGGGCGTCGATCAGGCCCGGCATGACCGTCTTGCCGGTGGCATCGATGCGGGCCACGGAGTCGCCGCGGGGGATCAGATCCTCGCCAATGTCGGTGCCGACAGCCTCGATCGTGTCGTCCTTCACGAGCACCGTGCAGCCCTCGACTGCGGGAGATCCGGTGCCGTCGATCACGGTTCCGCCGCGGATAAGGATCCACGAACTCATGGTTGCCTCCTGAGTGCTGAGATTCCGTTCGGACCATATCCCGCCGCCCGTGCAGGAATCGATTCGGGAACCCGCCCGCGCGGCGCGAGATACCGGGACGCGCTGCGATAATGGGTCCATGGCGACCCGGCATGAGATGTCGACGCATCCGCTGGGTGCCGGATCCCTGACCGGGCAGGCGAGCTAGCCATGGCGGGCGGGTCTTCGGCCAGGGTGCAGGGGCTGGATCACATCGTGTTGAACGTGGCCGATGCCGAGCGCTCCATGCGCTGGTACTGCGACCGGCTGGGGCTGGAGCCGGAGCGGTACGAGGAGTGGAAGGCGGGCGAGGCGCCGTTCGTGTCGGTCCGCATCGACGAGGGCACCATCATCGACCTCTTCGAGACCGAGCGGAGCGGCGAGAATCTGAACCACTTCGCGGTGTGGGTCACCGGGGATGTGGAGTCGATCGTGGCCCACCCCGACGTGGAGCTGGTGCGACGGGCGCCACGGGTGTTCGGAGCCCGCGGCTGGGGCTCGGCGGTCTATGTCCGCGACCCCGACGGCAACGAGGTCGAACTGCGGTCCTACGACTCGTAGGCGACTCGTAGGCGTCTGGCTCAGGCCAGGCCGGCGAAGTCGACCTGGTTGGTGGTGAACCAGGCCATGAACCCGTGGTCGGCGATCATGTTGTGGCCGTTCATGGCCGCGCTGGCGTCCGATCCGAGCATCACCAGGGTGCGGGCGATGTCGACGGGTTCCAGGATCCCGGCCGACTGGTCCACCATCCAGTCGATGATCTTCTCGGTCATGTGGCGGCGGAAGTCGTGCAGCAGGGGAGTGTCGATCACGCCCGGGCAGACACTGTTGGTGCGGATCCCGTACTCGAGGTAGCTGCGGCGGGAGCCGTGCATGGTCCACACCTGGGCCACCTCCTTGGAGAACTCGTAGGGCGCCGGGTCGATCAGCTCGCCGTGGTCGGCGATCCAGGCCAGGGCCTCATCCCAGCCGTCGACTGCGATCAGCTCGGAGATCTCGGCCAGGTGCTCGGGCCAACGCTGCCCGGCCACCGACGCGGTGTTGACGATGGTGCCGCCCCGGTTCATGGTGGGCAGCAGGCCCTCGCTGAGTCGGCGCAGGCCCAGGTAGTTGACCCGCATCACGAAGTCCGACGAGTGCACCCCGGCCACACCGGCGTTGTTGAACAGCACGTCCACACCGGGCCCGATGGCTTCGCAGGCCGCGTCGATCGAGTCGGGATCGCTGAGATCGGCGGCCACGAACATGGTAGCCGGGCCGGTGGGCTCGTTGCGGTCGAGCACGGTGAGATCGGTGCAACCCGCCTCGGCCAGCAACTCGGCCGCGGCCGCCCCCACACCGCTGGCGCCCCCGGTGAGCACCACCTTCTTGCCTTCGTAGCTGAACAGGTTCGACGAGGATGCGGGCACGGGGCGACTCCTTGGGATCTCGGAGGGTGGGGGCAGTCCGGTCAGGCTGCGATGAAGGCTAGGTGGGCCTCGAGCAGGCCGTGGACGAAGGCGTTGGGCATCTCCACCTGGGGGGTGCCGTCGATGCGCTCGATGCGGTCCACCCGCTTGAGCAGGCGCTCGAAAAAGACCTCGATCTCGAGGCGGGCCAGCGCCGCGCCCAGGCAGAAGTGGGTGCCGAAACCGAAGGCGATGTGGTTGTTGGGGCTGCGGGTGACGTCGTAGCTCTCGGGGTCGTCGAAATGCTCCGGATCGCGATTCGCCGACGGGTACATCATCACGACCTGCTGGCCCTTGCGGACCGTCTGGCCTCCCAACTCGGTGTCAGCGGTTGCGGTCCGGCACATGTTGTGGATGGGAGTGACCCAGCGGATGAACTCCTCCACCGCGATCTCGAGGTCAGCGCCCGCCTTGAGTGCGGCCCAGGCGTCGGGACGGTCGGCCAGGTCCAGGAGCGTGCGGGCGATCACCGTGCGGGTCGTCTCGGCCCCGCCGTCGAGCACCAGCAGCGAGTCCGAGACGATCTGGTCCAGCCCGAACGGTGATCCGCCCACCAGCCCACCACCGTCGGATTCGGCCTCGATCCAGCGGGACATCACATCGCCGGCCGGGCATCCCTGCTTGGTGGTGTACAGCTCGGTGCAGGCCACCGCGAACTCCAGAACGGCTTGGACGCCCTCATCAGAGCGGTATCGGGGACCGCCGCCGGTGGCTATCGACGCCTCCGACCAGTGCTTGAGCTTCGGCCAGAGGCTGTCGTCGAAGCCGAGCAGGCAGCCGATCATCTTTGCCGGCAGCGGAGCGGCCAGCTCGTCGACGATCTCGGCCCGGCCGCGCTCGATGACCGGGTCCAGCAGCCCGTCGACGGTGTCGGTGATGTGGCTCCGCCACTGCTGCACGGCCCGGGGGGTGAAGCGGCGCGACACCAGCGAGCGCCGCGCCTGGTGGAGCGGGTCGTCGGTGCCGATGATCGACTGGTCGGCTGGGAGGTTGGGCCGGTAGCCCCCCTTGGCCCTATCGGAGCTGATGAACAACTCCTTGTTCGTCTCGACGGTCACGATGTCGTCGTAGCGGGTGATCACCCACAGCTCGTTGATGCCGTCCCAGTGGCAGGGAGAGTTCTCCCTCAGCCATGCATAGCGGGAGTAGGGATCGTCGACGTAGAAGTCGCCGTCGAGGATGTCGAGGGGCCGGGGATCAATGGGCGTGATCGTCATCGCCGGGTCATCCTATGGCGGCACCCGTCAACGCCGAAAGGCCCCAGAGATGGATGCACGGGTCACGGGAACATGCTGCTCAGCAGGGTCCACAGCAGCAGCAGGCCCGCGATGGCGATCGGTCCGGGTATGGCGATGATCAGGGCCCAGGTCAGGTAGCGCACCCAGGCGGGGCGATCGGCGAAGCGTCGCTGGTGGAAGGCGGCGTCGAGGTACTCGGCCTCGATGTCGGCTCGCTCCAGGCCGAGCACCTCCGCTGCGGGATCAGCGACCTCGGTGCGCACCACCAGCACAGCGAGCCGTTCGGTGACGTGGTGGGGAGCCACATCGGTGGCCGGATCGACGATAACAGCAGCCTCGTACCCGGCCTCCTTGAGCCGGGCCAGAGCCACGTTGGCCTCCCAGCGGGTGGCGTACTCGGCGATGGGCACCATGCCCGGCAGCGGCCTCACCCCCATATCGTGCCCGCGGGAAGAGCCGAGCGTCGAACTCAATGGGTTCTCAGGTTGGATCCATGAACTGATCTCAGCGAGCGGTCCCGCACCAATAGCCCCACAGTCAGGGACCCGTTGGGAGTCTGCGTGACTCGAGACCGGCGACCCACCGCAGATGCGCTATGGTCCTGCGGGTGGCCGAGGGCTCCGGGAGCGGGTCTTGGGCGTCGTCGCCTGGTACCCGCAAGTCGATGCAGGGCAACCGAAGCCGCGACACGAAGCCCGAGTTGGCTGTTCGATCTGCCGTTCACCGACGGGGCCTTCGTTTCCGGGTCTCGGTGCGTCCCCAGCCTGAGCTACCTCGAACGGCTGACTTGGTGCTGCGCAAGAGCAAGATCGCGGTGTTCGTGGACGGCTGCTACTGGCACGGCTGCCCCGAACACCACACACAGCCCGCTACGAACCCCGAGTATTGGGCCGACAAGATCGCCCGCAACATCGAACGCGACGCCGAGACCACCGACTATCTTCAGCAGGCCGGATGGACGGTGCTGCGGTACTGGGAGCACGAGGATCCCGAGTCGGTGGCCGATCGCGTACAGGAATCAGTACGCGCCTCGCTCCGGAACGAAACGGATCCAGGAGTCGCCCATAGCTAGGAGTGCCAGGGGTCGCTAACCCTGAGAGTCCGATCCCCTCCTAGTCGTTGCCTTCGAACTCGTCGAGCCGCTTCTTGGCCAAGAACTCAAGTCGCTGCGCCTGTACCCACAGCGTGCGGCGGATGCCGGAGCTGACGCGCCTCTCGCCAATCACCCGCGCGAGATCCGCGATCGTTCGGGCTCGTCGCGCCAATCGAATGTCAGGATCCGTCGTAATCCACGAAGAGGTACACGCCGTGCTGGCAGTCGCCGGCTATGCGACCGTCGGAGGTTGTCGCATCAAGCAGCCTCTTGACGCCTGCGTACAGCTGTGAGACCTCCAGGGGCTCTCCGCTGGTCGGCGAGGCCGCGAGGTCCGAGTCGGGTGAGCGCATGGCTTGCTCAGCGCCTCCCGTGGGTGACTCTGGACTTGTCACCGGAGATCCCCGACGAAGCAAGGCAGCGGCAAGCTTGACGACATCTGGAGTGACCTCGCTACGCCGCCGCAGCCGCTTGCGGGCATTCGGCGACCGCAGGCATCAAGGCATGAGTGGCAAGCCAGCGGATCAGGGGCACGCAGACCGCATCGCCAAAGCCATACAGGGCTTGCACCTCGCTGACGGCTGAGAAGTCGAAGTCCTCGGGCGCGCCTTGCAGTCGGGCGTACTCGCGCGGCGTCATCCAACGGACGCGCGTGTTGCCGCGGCCTGCTTCGACGAGGGCTTGTCGCGATGAGCCCCCTCGTGCCGTGCGCAGGCATCCGGCGATGTCGTCGCCGCGGACTTCCCAAACGGCTCGACCCGACCGAGTCCGTCGGTAGGCAGTGCGCCATGCCAGCCGCCGCCCGCTCTGGAGCCCGGCTAGCCGGCGAGAGTGTGGCGGCGACAGCGACCGCATGAACCGGTCGAGCCGCTCTGCGTCCCACCACCGCGGGTCGCTCCGATGAAGCCGCTCGACGATGCTGCTCAGCCCGTCGCCGCGTCGCGGCAGCGTCGGCAGGGGGAGTTCCTGGAACAGCAGATCGCGATTGGCCCGCATGAACGCGGCCACCGACGCGGGACGCATTGGCCCCTGCGCTCCGCACCCTTCGGGCGCGATGCGGCCGAGGGTGCCGACAATGAATAGACGGGGCCGTGACTGGGGCGTGAAACTGCGAGCGTCCAGTATCAAGAGGTCGCAGACATATCCCAGTGAGTTGAGGTTGCTCACGGCGTCCCGCAGATCCTCGCCACGGCGTGACGAGACGAACGAAGGGACGTTCTCGACCAAGATCACCGGCGGCGTCCGCGCTCGCATTTCGCCCAGAATCCTCGTGAACTCATAGAACAGGCCGGACTGTTCGCCGCCCAGTCCGCGACGGTTCCCTGCCAGCGAGAGATCAACGCAGGGGAAGCTCGCTGTCGCCAGGTCGACCGAGGGGATGGCGGCGCCCTCAATGTTCCGAACGTCGTCGAGGCGGTAGTGGGAAGCCTCGAAGTTCGCGGCATAGACCGCGAGCTTCGTGGACTCGATGTCATTTGCCCACACCACTTCGAAGCCGGCCTCCTCAAGACCGCTGCGCACGAGCCCGACGCCAGCGAAAAACTCAGCGGCCCGCATGGGCCGCGTGTGGGATCGGTGATCCCGCTGGTGTCCGAGCCGCGGGGGTTGGGTGTCGTTCTGCTGTGCTGGAGTCATTCTTCGGCGTTGCCTGACTCGGTCGTCGAGGGGTGAGACGAAGCTAGTGCAGGGGTGTGCCACCGTGGTGGACGCGAAATAGGCCGGGAAGCTGGGAGACGGCTCTGAACCCGAGCGGTTCGCAGCGGGGTGTACGTCCGACCGCTATGGAGTCGCCGATAGCGTGCCGACTGGTGAGCCCGGCCGTCGCAGTGAGCGATCTCGTGAAGGACTACGGCGCGGTGCGGGCAGTGGACGGCGTGTCCTTCGAGGTGGAGCGGGGCGAGGTGTTCGCCCTGCTGGGCCCCAACGGAGCGGGCAAGTCCACCATCGTCGAGATCCTGGAGGGGCATCGCGCCCGCAGCTCGGGCACGGTGCGGGTGCTGGACACCGATCCCGCGTCCGCGCCGCCGTCGTTCCGCGACCGGATCGGCATCGTGCTGCAGACCTCCGGCATCGACCCGGAGCTGACGGTGCGGGAGGCCATCGACTTCTACGGAGCGGCCTACTCGCGCCCGGTCCCAGCCCAGGAGCTGATCGAACTCGTGGAGTTGGGCGAGAAGGCCGACGCCCGCATCTCGACCCTGTCGGGAGGCCAGCAGCGGCGCATCGACATGGCTCTAGGGCTGGCCGGCGACCCCGACGTCGTGCTCCTCGACGAGCCGACCACCGGCTTCGACCCGGCGGCCCGACGGCGGGGATGGGAGCTGGTCGAGCGGCTCGCCTCGCAGCAGCGGGCCGTGCTGCTCACCACGCACTACCTGGACGAGGCCGAGAATCTGGCCGACCGGGTGGCGGTGCTGGCCAATGGCCGCATCGTCGCTGAGGGCACACCGGCAGAGCTGCGGGCCAGGGCCGGGTCGGCGCTGATCCGCTTCGCGGTGCCCGACAGGACAGAGCCGGTGCCGGACCTCCTCGCCCCGGTGTCGGGACAGATCGTCGGGCGGGGCCGCCACGTCGAGATCACCACCGACACCCCCACCGCCGACCTGGCCCATCTCACCGCATGGGCCGCCCAGCGGGGGATAGAGCTCGAAGGGCTCACCGTCTCGACTCCGAGCCTCGAGGACGTCTATCTGGCGCTCGTGGATGACGACCGCGGCGGCGATGACGGAGCAGACGGCGACTCATGAGATCGCTCTGGCGGGGGGCGCGCCACCAGAACCGCATCTTCTGGCGTACCCCGGTGGCCGCCTTCTTCACGCTGGTATTCCCGATCCTGATGCTGGTGCTGTTCACAGCCATCTTCGGCAACGACGCCTTCGACACCGTCTACGGGCGGGTCAAAAGCAGCCAGTTCTATACCCCTGGGCTGGCCGTGTTCGCGGCGGCGTCGTCCACCTACACGGGGATAGGCATCAACCTGGCCAGCCGGCGCGAGCTCGGCATCCTCAAGCGGGTCAGGGGCACACCCATGCCGCGCTGGACCTACCTGGGCGGCGTGGTGGTGTCAGCGGTGTGGATCGCGGCGCTGGGCGTCACCGCCATGGTCGTGCTCGGTGTGGTCGCCTACGGCGTGAACGTCGAGGCGGCCAAGGTCCCAGCCATGCTCCTGTCCTTCGCGGTCGGCTCGGCGTCGTTCGCCGCGCTCGGCCTGGCCCTGGCCTCGATGGCCCGGTCCGTTTCCATGGCCGTGCCCATCGCCAACGCCACCCTGCTGCCGATGGCCTTCATCTCCAACATCTTCGTCCCCTTCGGAAGCGAGACTCCCGGGTGGCTCGATCTCCTCGGGGACATCTTCCCGCTCAAGCACTTCGGCCTGGCCTTCGGCGAGGCCATGAATCCGCTGTCGGAGGCCCCGGCCGTCGAGTGGCACCGGCTCGGCGTGCTGGCCCTGTGGCTGGCGGCGGGCGCGGCGGTGGCGGCCTGGCGGTTCAGCTGGGATCCGCCCGTGATCTCGGGCCGGCGATCCCGGCGCCGCACCCGACCGGCACCCGCCTAACCTCGCCGGATGGTCGCTTACGACGAGTTCGGTCTGTTCGCTCAGAACGCAGCCGAGTACGGGATCGAATGGACCGGCCATCCCACCGTTCGCCGGGAGTCTGTGGAGCTGCCGTCCGGGCTGAGACTGTCGGCCCTGGTGTGGGGAACGGCAGAGCCCGAGCTCGTGCTCATCCACGGCGGTGCCCAGAACGCCCACACGTGGGACACGGTGGCGCTGGCGCTGGGGAGGCCGCTGCTCGCCGTGGACCTGCCCGGCCACGGATACTCCGACCACCGGCCGGCCCACGACTACGGGCCGGTGTCCATGGCCGGCGACGTGGCCTTGGCGATAGAGACGCTGGCGCCCCACGCCGAAGCCGTGGTGGGCATGTCGCTGGGCGGCCTCACCGCCATCTGCCTCGCCGCCGATCACGGACACCTCGTGCGGCGTCTCGGGATCGTCGACGTGACGCCGGGCACCGACCACGCCAAGGCCGAGCCCATCATCGCCTTCGTCGACGGCCCCGAGCACTTCGACAGCTTCGAGGCGATCCTGGAACGCACGATCGAGCACAACTCCACTCGCAGCGAGTCGTCGCTTCGCCGGGGCGTGCTGCACAACGCGCACGAGATGGAGGACGGTCGCTGGACCTGGAACTACGACCGGATGCGGGACTGGAAGACCGGCGGCGGGGCCGAGCCGGCATTCGAAGGCCTGTGGGAGAGGGTCTCGCGCATCGCTGCCCCGACCGCGCTGTGGCAGGGCGGGGCCTGGAGCGTGATCGACGACGCCGACGTGGCCGAGTGGACGCGGCGACTCCCCGAGACCGTCCATGCGGTGGTCGAGGGCGCGGGGCATTCCATCCAGGGCGACCGGCCCCTGGAGCTGGTTGAGCTGATCGAGGACCTGTTGACCCGGCCGGCGGCCGGGGCCATCGGATAGCCCGGCCCGGACGGGTTAGGCCCGCTAGTCGGTGTCGGAGTAGCCGGATTCGTCGAACAGGTAGCCGTCGGGGGTGATCTCCAGGCGGTGACGGGGACCAGGCACCCGAGGGTCGGCGGTCTCGTATCCGGCGTCTCCGTGCCACAGCGACACCGGGCCGTGCTCGCCCTGCCCTATGCGGGTCTCGTAGCGGCGGGAGCGGCGCCGGCCCAGGCCTTCGAGCGCACCCGCCACCGTGCTGAACTGCCCGACGGCGCGAAGCGTCACCCAGGTGGGCGCGATCAGCTCGATCTCTCCCGCGTCCCGGCGGCGCAGGGCCTCCGCCGGTGTCATCCACTCGTGGCGCACGATCTCACCGTCGTCGATGCTGACTTCCTCGTCCGGCGCCTCGGCCGCGAAGAACCAGGTCGCGAATCGCTTCGGGGCCAGCGGCGGGGGGATCCAGTAGGAGAAGTGCACCAGGTCCGCCGGGTCGAGCACGATGGCCGCCTCCTCGCCGGCCTCGCGGGCGGCCGCGTTCCGGGCGGCCGCGATCAGGTCGCCGGTGCCGTCGTGGTCGCCGTCGTCGATGCGGCCGCCGGGAAACACCCACATACCGCCGAACGCGAGCCGGGAGTTCTTGCGCAGCATCAGCGACTCGAGCCCGCCGGGACCGTCGCGCAGCACGACCACCGTGGCGGCCGGGATGGCGGGCGCCTCGCCGTTGCGCTCCAGTTGCTCGCGCCACTCGTCGAATTGCAGCACCTCGCGCTGATACGCGGCCCGCTTCCGGCTGTCTGCGTCGGTCTCGGGCTCGCCGGTGTCGCTCACTTGATCACGCCGTCGGCTCTCAGCTCGTCGATCCGATCGCCCCATCCCAGCTCCGCGAGCACATCGTCGGTGTGCTGTCCGTGGGCGGGCGAGGACGGCTCGCGCAGTTCGGCCGGGGTGGCCGAGAACCGGGGGGCCGGCCGGGGTTGGCGGATCCTGCCCATGTGGGGGTGGTCGTGCTCGGTGAAGAGCTCGTTGTGGACTGCCTGGGCGTCGGTGGCTATGTCCTCCACGCCGAGGACGACCCCGAAGGGGACCTCGTGGCGGTCGAGCGCCTCGACCGCCTCGGCCAGCGGCTTGGTGGCCGCCGCCGCGTGCACAGCCCGGAACACCGCGCTGGTCTGGGGCCGGTTCTTCTGGCGGTCGGTCATGGTGGCCACCCGAGGGTCAGACGAGTCCACGCCGAAGGCTCGGGCCATGCCGTGGAACTCCGAGTCGGTCACCGCCGCCACCACAACGTGACCGTCGGCGAGGGCGATGGCCCGCTGGTGAGCCGAGAAAGACTGGGCGAGGTGAGGCTGGTCGTTGTCCAGCGCGACCTCATGGGCGGCCGAGTCTGCGAACAGGAACGCGACAGATGCATCCAGCATCGAGACCTGCACATGCTGCCCTCCCGCACCGCGCTCCCTGGCCAACAGAGCGGAGGTGACGGCCTGCGCGGCGGTGTAGGCGGTGATCTTGTCGGCCGCGGCCTGGCGCAGGAAGCGGGGGGAATCGTCATTGATGCCGGTCTGGTTGCCGACCAGCCCGGACTGGGCCTGAATGACCGAGTCGTACACCCGGCGGTGCGCGTAGGGGCCGTCCGGTCCGAACCCTGACAGGGACAGGTAGACGATGTCGGGGTTGCGGTCCGAGACCATGTCGTGGCCGAGCCCTAGGCGCTCGATCACGCCGGGCCGCATGTTCTGCACGAACACGTCGGCTCCGGTGCAGAGTTCGAGCACGATGTCGCGCCCCCGAGGGTCGGTGCAGTCCACCGCGATCGAGCGCTTGCCCCGGTTGCACATCTGGAACATGGCAGATATCCCGCCGGCGAGAACACCCACGTAGCGGCCCTGGTCGCCGTAACCGGGCTCCTCGACCTTGACCACGTCCGCGCCCTGGTCGACCAGCAGGCCCACGGCCAGGGGGCCGGTCACGGCCACCGACATCTCGACGATGCGCAATCCGTGCAGCGGGCCGGCCATGACGCTTCCTCGATCCTGGTGGGTTCCGGAGCCGGCGTGCGCCTGGGCCTAGCCGGACGAGTCTTGGCCGGCGGGCTTGGCGGGCTCGGGGACGCCGTCGAACCAGCTGGCCTCCTCCACCAGCGAGCGGCTGCGCCAGCCGTCGGCCGTGCGCACCAGCTCGTGGTGGTACCAGCCGCCGGTGGCCCACATCGGGGTGTCGGGCAGCTTCAGCGGGTTGTAGACCATGGCCGTCACCTTGGCCTCGTCACCTTCGACGGTGATGTCGATGTTGGAGATCAGGTGCTGCATGGCCTCGAACATCGCCATGACTTCCGAGAGGAAGCCGACGACCTCGTCCAGGTCGCCGACGATACCGCCGACCTGGGTGTAGTCGATGCAGGCGTCGGGCGTGAAGACGCTGCGGAAGAGCTCCCAGTCCTGCCGGTCCACGGCTCGGGCGTAGCGGGTGAGCAGGTCGGTGATCTCGGCCCGGTCGACGAGGGTCTGCAAGTCCATAACCCCAACGATACGTGTGGGCCTGGGGTTTAGGGTCTTCGGCATGGAGTCAGCGGACGAGATGGCGTGCTCCGGTCAAGATGTCCAGAGCTATTGGAGATGGGCCGCCGGAAACCTCGTCGAGAACCGGCTGCTGCGAACCGGTCCCGGTGGCCGGTCGGGCAAGGTTGCTCGTATTCGTGAGATCCGCGATGTTGGTCTCGAACCTCGAATTGACGTTATTCGGCACGGTTTGGACGAAGAACAAGCGTTCCATGTGGAAGGCGCACTGATCGACGGCTTTGACGGCCTCACCAACGTCGTGAGAGGCCACGGGACCGCACAGGGCCGTTTGCCGCTGGATGAGCTGAAGCGCCGCTACGGCGCGATGCCGGTACACGACAGTGCTCCGCCGGCCATCTGCGTGCGCTTGGGGGCGTGGAAGGACCAGGTAGAGGAGATTGAGCCCGGCACGTTTCGTGAAGGCCATGGCTTCAAGGAGGGTATGACACCGGAGGCACTGATCAACTCAGCCCGCGCCTGGTGGGCGAACATCAGCCCGTCAGAAGTAGAGCGGAGAGGAGTGCGCTACGCCGTAGCCGTGCACCGGGGAATCACGCGCGGCGTGATGGAGATTGGAACCTGGATCCAACGCGGCCACCGCAGGGCCTTCTCTGCCGTGCTCATTACCGAGGGACCGGTGTACGAAGCGTGGGTTGGGCCGCTCGGTCGTCTCGTGGAGTTCAAGCACGGAAGCCAGAGTCCCGTCACCTACTGGCCACCAGGTTCGAGTCAGCGGGGTCGCGGCGTCGACACCGTCGGGCGTAGCCACCGGGGTGCGGTCTCCCTGCAGACCAGCCGGTCTCAGGAGACGGCGGGTGCACGACCGGTAGATCCAGGAGCGGCCCCAGCAGTGCTCATCCGACTGGGCTTGTGGCGCGACAATGTTCTTGAGATTGAGCCGGGCGTCTATCGGGAGGGTGCCGGCTACCGGGAAGACATGACCCTCGCCGAGCTAGTCGATGCAACGAGAGCTTGGTGGAGGATCAACCCCGAACGTGTCGATAGAGAGGGAATACGTCACGCGGTTGCCGTGCATCAGGGAGTAACGCGCGCAGTGATGGTGATCGGTAGCTGGAGTCGACGTGCCGACGGGCGCCGGGCCTTCGCCGCGACTCCCCTGACATCTGGTTCGGTGTACGACGAGTGGGTGGGACGGTCTGGTCGGATCGTCCACTTTGTGAAGGGAAGCCAGAATCCGATCGCCTACTGGCCGCCGAAGTAGTGCTCAGGCTGGACGCGTCTTCGGCGACATGGCAGGAATCTCAGACAATTTATCTGTGATTCTGAGAATTCTTAGGGTGTGTTGTCACAGGGGAGCGGTATTGTCTTGTCCATGGAACGAACAGGTGTTCTCAACAGGACGGCCGGGCTAAAGGTTGGCTCGGAAACTCCAGGTGCAGTTGATCCGGTCTACGGGTCTGCGGGTGCTGGGGAACCGTCCGTATGGGAACTGCTGGAGACGGCCGGGGAGGCTCTCCGGTCGGTGTCGTTGGAGGGCCTCAGCGAAGACGAACTGAGCCGGGTGGTAGCCGAGACAGGGCGAGTGAAGTCGCTCGCGGACGCCACGACGTTGCGGGTTGTGAGCCGGTTGGAGGCGTTGCGGGCTGGCTCGGCGCGTGAGGCTCTGGTCGGTGGGGCGAAGCTGTCCGGCAGTTCGGCCAAGCGCGTGACTGAGGCGGCGCGCCAATTGGAGGAGATGCCCAATGTTGGCCGGCTGGTGGATTCTGGGGAGTTGACGATTCATAGCCTGTTGGCTCTGGGGTCGGCGGCCCGGCAGTGCGGGGCATCCGTTGTGGACGGCTCGGATGAGTTGTTGCACCAGGCTGTTACCCGAGACTCTGGGGCATTCGGCGGGGTGGCTCGGAGGTTCGCGCAGCGCCACGATCCGTCGGCGGGTGGCGACCTGCTCAAGGCGCAGCGGAACAGCCGCAAGGCCGACCTGTTCGTCGGCAGCGACGGGATGGGCGTGCTCAAGGGGGAGATGGACCCGGTCAGCTTCGGCCTGCTTGAACAGGCGGTGGATGCGCGCAAGGACCACCTGTGGCGCAAGGACGGCGGACGTGACGGCACCCCCGAAGCGGTTCGCAACAACGGGCAGCGCACGATGGACGCCGTCTTCGAACTGTGCACCGGCCGGGACGCTCTGACCCGCCAACCGCTTCCGGCCGACGACGGTCCGAAGGGTTGGCGGCGTCTGCCGGCGGGAAGGATCATCGCCGTGACCGCCGGTGTCGTGGACGGCACCGACCCGGATGGGTCCTGCGAGATCATCGGGGTCGGCCCCGTCCCGCCAGCGGTCCTTGACCGCATCTCGCCCGATGATCGCCTCGTGGGCGCGATCTTCGGCGGGGACGGTCAGCCGCTGTGGTTGGGTCGGACGGAGCGTCTGGCCAGCGTCGACCAGTACGTGGCAGTGGCGCTACGAGACCGGGGTTGCGTGCTGTGCCGGGCCCCTATGCATCGTTGCCGGCTCCATCATGTGGACGAGTGGGACCTTGACGAGGGTCCGACCGACATCGAGAACCTGGTCGCGCTGTGCGGCAATTGCCATCGGTGGCTGCACCGCAATCGGCGTCGTGTCGTGCGCAAGGTTGACGTCTACGGAACGATCACTTCGTCCACCACCCCGCGGCGGGCCAAGTCTGGCACCGACGGCGACAGGGCCCGCGGCTCGCTTGCCCAGGGCGGATCGCTGACCTATGGGTCAGGCGGTACGGGTGGGAGTGTCGAGCACTCTGGGAGGGCACCAGGCCGCGGTGACTCAGGATGCATGCCCGCTGACGGTGTCCGCGGGAGCTCGGACTCAGAACGCGGTCCGCCGGCCGGCCGATAGGGCGGATTGGGGCGGGCGTCCCGACCCGGGTTCGCCCGCCCCGGTTGTTGCTTCGGGCTGGCCGTGCTGAACCGGGGCCGTCGGCTTGTGGCGCCTGTCGGCCGGCTCGGCCGCTTCACTGGATCGTGCGGCGCGGGACTGTTCGGACCGGGTGCCGTGCCGACAACTCGGGAGGCACCGCCGGCCGGTGGACGACGTGTCAGCCGCGGCCCGTAGATCACTAACCGGCAGGTCACCAGCCGCTACGGTCGGTTCAACCGGCCGGCGGCGCCCCCTGTCGCCGTCGAGCTAGGCACTCGTCGGCAAGGAGTCCCAAGGACTCGGACCAAGAGACTCGGAGAGCCTGGAGAGAATCGTGACCACTCAACAGCAACTGACGACCGCGACCCTCGATCCGGTCCCGGCCCGCCATGTCGAGGACATCCCGGTGGCTGAGGAGATGAGCGACTCGTTCCTCGCCTACGCGCTGTCGGTCATCACCTCACGAGCAATCCCCGATGTGCGGGACGGACTCAAGCCGGTGCAGCGCCGGGTGCTGTGGTCGATGCTGCAGATGGGGCTGCGGCCCGGCACCCCCTACCGGAAGTCGGCCCGCGTGGTCGGCGACACCATGGGCCGCTACCACCCCCACGGCGACGCCGCCATCTACGACACCCTCGTGCGCATGGGCCAGGACTTCAGCCGCATGGTGACGCTGGTTGACCCGCAGGGCAATTTCGGCAGCCTCGACGACCCGCCCGCCGCGGCCCGCTACACCGAGTGCCGCCTGAGCGAGGCTGCCATGGACATGGTCGGCGAGCTCGACGAGGACACCGTCGACTTCCGGCCCACCTACGACGGCGAGGACGCCGAGCCGGTCGTGATGCCTGCGGCGCTGCCCAACCTGCTGGTCAACGGCACGGCGGGCATCGCGGTCGGCATGGCCACAACCATGCTGCCCCACAACCTGGCGGAGGTCGGCGCGGCCATCGAGCTCGTGATGAGCAAGCAGCCGAGCGACGCTGCCACCGATGCGGGGTCGCCGGGAGGCGCCAAGCCGGCCCGGAGGCGCAAGGCGAGGCCAGCGACCGACGAGCTCATGGAAGTCCTGCCCGGGCCCGACTTCCCCGGTGGCGGCATCGTCGTCAGCGACGAGAGCCTGACGACGGCATACGACACCGGCAGGGGATCGATCAGGGTGCGGGCCCGGGTCAGCATCGAGGCTGTGACCCGTCGCCGCCAGGCGGTGATCGTCACCGAACTGCCCCATCTTGTGGGTCCCGAGAGGGTGGTCTCCCGCATCACCGAGCTAGCCGGAGCCGGCCGGCTGCAAAGCGTTGCCGGTGTCGCCGATCTGAGCGACATGGAAGGCCTGCGCCTGCAGATCGACCTGAAGCCGGGCGTCGACCCCAGCGCCGCGCTGTCCGAGCTCTACCGGCTCACGCCGCTCGAGGAGACCGTGAGCGTCAACAACGTGGTGCTGGTCGACGGCGTGCCCACAACCGTCGGGCTCCGGGAGCTGTGCGAGCACTACGTCGCCCACCGTCTCCAGGTCGTGGTGCGTCGCACCCGCCACCGGCTGCAACGGGCCGACGAGCGGCTGCACATCGTGGAGGGCCTGCTCGCCGCCCTCGACAACATCGATGAGGTCGTGGCACTGATCCGAGGCTCCCAGGACGCCGCCGAAGCCCGTGACGGGCTCATGGCGCGCTTCGGGCTCACCGACGTGCAGGCCAACCACATACTCGACATGGCGCTGCGGCGGCTCACGGCGCTGGAACGCCAGAAGCTCGACGACGAGGCCGCCCAGCTCCGAGCCGACATCGAGGACCTGAAGGAGATCCTCGCCAGCCGGCGCCGCCGACGCTCCATCGTGCGGAGCGAGCTGCGCCGGATCGTCGAGGACCACGGACGGCCCCGTCGCAGCCGGATCATCGCGGCCGAAGTCCTGGAACGCGAGTCCGCCCGCGGCGCAGCCGGTGACGGTGCCGCCGCTGCCCCGGTCGAGCCGGCCGAGGCGGGGCCCGATCTGCCCTGCGTGGTGACGGTGTCGACCACGGGCAACATCGGTCGGGCCTCACTGAAGGGGCAGAGGCGCTCATCGCCGGGACGTCACGATCTGATCGCTGCCAGGGTCGTGGCCTCGACCGGGTCGCCGGTGGCCGCGGTCACCTCGGCAGGGCGGGTGTTCGAGGTGCTCGGAGGCGAGATCGAGGAGACGGCCAACCGGGTCCGGGGCGTCGATGCCTCCGCCGTCTTCGGCCTTGAATCCGGCGAGACGGTCCTGGCCCTCGTCGCCGGCACCGACGACAGGCTGGTGATGGTCACTGCCGGCGGCACCATGAAGCGACTCGACGCCGACGAAGTGCTCGGCTCGCCGGCGGGGTCGTCCTTGATCTCGTTGGAAGCGAACGACCGTGTGGCCTGCGCCTTCGGCGCCCCCGAGGACGTCGACATCGTGATAGCGGCCAGCGACGGGCGGGCCCTGCGCCTGGAGGCCTCGTCGGTCCGGCTGCAGCGCCGGGCCGCGGCGGGAATGGCCGGCATCAAGTTGCGCGAGGGGTCCGTCCCCGTAGGCGCCGGTGCCGTGCTCGGTGACGCCGCGCTGGTCGTCGCAACCAGCGCCGGCCCGGCGGCGGGAGTTGGCAAGAGCGGGATCAAGGTCACCCCCTGCTCGGAGTTGCCGACACAGGGCAGAGGCACCCAGGGCGTCCTCGTGGTCAAGCTGCTGCCCGTCGAGTCGGTGGTGGCCGCGGCGGTGGGCCCGGCCGAGGGCATGCTGGCCCTGATGGGACAGGACGACAATCCTCGCAGGATGGACCCACATCCTGTGCCGGTGCGAGTGGCCCCCACGGCGCGCTATCGCTCACCACAGCGCAGCGATCGGCGCATCCATGTGCTGGCGCCGGGGAGGTGGTGAGGAAGTGGCACCCCCGAACCGGACGGCCGGAGCATCCACCGAAATGACCCTGCCGTTGACTCCGGGCGACGCCGCGGACCCGACCGCAGATGCTCAGCCCCGTACCCGGGCCGGCTCATCCAGCGGAGCCGACCGCCCCGACGGCGCCTCCAACGGTCGCCGGCCCGGCGGCTCCGCAGGCTCGGGCGACCCCATCCCCGCGCCCGCCAACACCGCAGTCAGATACGACGCCGACTCCATCGAGACGCTCGAGGGCCTGGAGGCCGTCCGCAAGCGCCCGGCCATGTACATCGGCGGCAACGGCTCCGAAGGTCTCATGCACCTCGTGTGGGAGATCGTGGACAACGCCGTGGACGAGGCCGCCGCCGGCTTCGCCACCAAGGTGGGGGTGACGCTGCATCGCAACGGATCGGTCGAGGTGACCGACAACGGTCGCGGCATTCCCGTCAACAAGCATCCCGAACGCGACGTGTCAGCCCTCGAAGTGGTGTTCACCGAACTGCACGCGGGCGGGAAGTTCGGCGAGGGCGCCTACAAGGCGTCGGGCGGGCTGCACGGCGTGGGAGCCTCCGTCGTCAACGCCCTGTCGACCCGTCTCGACGCGGAAGTGCGCCGCGACGGCTACGTGAACGAGCTGAGCTTCTCGAACCAGGAGCCCGGCCATTTCGTTGGTGGCAAGTTCCGGGCCAGTAGCGATGTGCGCCCCGTGAACCGGCGCACCAAGGCGACCGGCACAACCGTTCGGTTCTGGCCCGACATGGCTCTGTTCCACCCCGAGGCGCACATCGACGCCGACGAGGTGCGCCGCCGGGTCCGCCAGATGTGCTTCCTGGTTCCCGGCCTGAAGATGACCGTGGACGATCGCCGCCCCGGCGCGGCAGGCGAGCCCCTCGTCTTCGTGAGCAGGGGCGGCCTCGCCGACATGGTGAGGGAGCGCTCCGAGAGTGCCGGGGAGGATGCGGTGAGCGGTGTGATCACCGCCAACGGCATCGAGACGTTCACCGAGAAGGTCCCCGTCGACGGCAAGATCACCGAAGTCGAGCGTGAGTGCACCGTCGACATCGCGCTGCGCTGGACAGCGGGATACGAAAGCGATGTGGTGTCCTTCGTGAACACGATCCCCACCTCCTCGGGCGGCACCCATCTCGCCGGTTTCGACAAGGCCCTCACGCGCGTCGTCAACAGCGTGCTGCTGAAGGACAACCGCAAGCTGGCCCGGTTGGCCCGTGATTCCCGCGGCGGCACGGGAGCCAAGAACGGCAAGACCAACGCCACCAAGGACGATGTGCGAGAGGGTCTGGTCGCCGCGGTCAAGGTGACCTTCTCCGAGCCGCAGTTCCGGGGTCAGACCAAGCAGGAGTTGGGCACGCCCGCGGTCGAGGGAATCGTGGCCAGGATCACTTACGAGCAGCTCAAGGAGTGGTTCGAGCCCGGTGGGGGCCCCCGGACCCAGGTCAAGGCCATAGGCGACAAGTTGGCCGCCGCGGTGACGAATCGGGTCGCCTCCAAGCAGATGCTCGACACCAAGCGCAAGGCGGCCAGCCTCGGCTCGACCGGCTTGCCCGACAAGCTGGCCGACTGCCGGGTGCACGGTCCCGAGGCCGAGCTGATCCTGGTGGAGGGAGACTCGGCGGCTGGTCCGGCCAAGAGGGGCCGGGACTCCGAGTTCATGGCCATACTGCCGCTGCGGGGCAAGATCGTGAACGCGGCCAAGGCGAGCCCCAAGCAGGTCCTCGACAACACCGAAGCGCAGGCGATCTTCACCGCCATGGGCGCAGGCGCGGGAGACGCCTTCGACATCGAGGCCGCCCGCTATGGCCGGATCGTCATTCTCTGCGACGCTGACGTCGATGGCAGCCACATCCGTTGCCTGCTGCTCACGCTGATCCACGGCTACATGCGGGAGATGCTCACCCAGGGCCGGGTCTTCTCGGCCCAGCCGCCCCTCTACACCGCCCGGGTGGGCGACCGGACCCTGAGGGCCTTCTCCGACGAGGAGAGAGACCGGATGACGGCCGAGCTGGCCCGGGGCAGGCGTCGCAGTGACAGCATCAAATGGCAGCGCTTCAAGGGTCTCGGGGAGATGAACACCGACGAGCTGCGGCACTGCGCGCTGGATCCCGCGACGCGGACCCTGCGCCGTCTCACGATGGCCGACGCCCAGCAGGCCGAGGCCGCGGCCGACATGTTCGAAGTCCTGATGGGAAACGACGTGGCCCAGCGCCGCGACTACCTGGTCGAGAACTCGTCGCTGGTGGACGAGGCGACACTCGACATCTGAACAGGCGCATCGTCGGACTCGGGACCCGTTCCGGGCATCCGGCCCGGTGTCACACCGTTGCGCTAGAACTGCGGGATGCAGCTCGAGTTCGATCCGGGCGACATCCTCGATCCGGGCTCCACCGGTGCATTGGATGCCGACGGCGCCCCTACCCGGCCGCCGCGGCTGTCGCCTTCGGGCGCATCCACCTTCGAGCAGTGTCCGCGCCGGTGGCGGTTCCGCTACGTCGAGCGCCTTCCTGAGCCGCCCGGACTCGAGGCCCTGGTCGGGACGTTCGCCCACCGGGTGCTCGAGCTGCTGATGCAGAGGGAGCCCTCGCGGCGCAGCAAGGACGAGGCCAAGCGCATCGCCAGGGCGGCGTGGCCCGAGTTGGCCGGAGGCGAGGACTACCGGGATCTGGAGTTGAGCGACGAAGAGTCCCGGGAGTTCCGATGGCGCGCCTGGCGCGCCATCGAGGGTCTGTGGCACCTGGAGGACCCGGGCGCCGTCGAGGTGGAGGCCACCGAGGAGAAGGTGTCGGTGACTCTGGGCGACGTGCCCTTCAGGGGAGTGGTGGACCGCCTCGAGCGGGAGGACGACGGTCTCGTCGTCAGCGACTACAAGTCGGGACGCGCCCCCACGGCTCGCCACGCCCCCGAGCGTCTGCAGCAGGTGCTGCTCTACGCGGCGGCCGTAGCCGAGGAGACCGGCGAGCAGCCGGTGCGGGCTCAGCTCCTGTATCTGGGCCAGCGGATCGTGGCTACCGCGGTGACCCCTGTCGAGATCGGCGACGCGGTCGGCCGGCTGGAGTCGACCTGGAGCGCGATCGCGGACGCATGCGACGTCGACGACTTCCCAGCGCGGCCAGGGCCGCTCTGCGGCTACTGCGCATACGCCGAGCACTGCCCGGAGGGTCAGGCCGAGACCCTTCGGCGGGCGAAGCAGCGAGCCGCCGAGGAGGAGTACCTCGAGAGGCTCGCGGGCTGAGATCCTGCCGGTGTAGCAGCGTCGCCCAGCCGCGGGGCCTCACCGCCTCAAGCGCCTCCACAACCACCAGAGAGTCACCAGCGCGGCTCCCGCGCTCAGCAGGGTGGAGATTCCTGCGGAGTACAGCAGCCGGTCGCTCCAGGCGCCTGCGGGCTCCGGCGGCGCACCCGGGGCAGCGACGCCATCGGGCTCGGGGGAGGGCGGCGGCGGCGGGGCCGTCTCAGTGTCGAGGATCGAATCGACGGCCGAGGCCTCCCGGGGACCGGGCCGGTGACGGGGACGGTCGCGCTGGGGGTCATAGGCCATCGGGGTCCTCCGGACGTTCCTCGCCGACCACACGATCGTAGATCTCGTCGAACTCGGCGCACGCCTCGGCTGCGCCTTGGCGGGGCGGGAGGGCGTGTATCGGCAGCGAGCGGGCCCCCGCTTCGGCCACGGCTGCCCTCAGGCGCACCGGCGGCAGAACCAACCGCCCGTGGTCGGTGACCAGCTGTTCGTGCCAGTAGCGCGAGTCGCGGGTGCGGGCCAGGCGGTTGACGGCCACGCCCGCCACGGCCAGTCCTGCCGGCTTCCTGGCGGCGACCCGATCGATGGTCCGCAGGATCTCGTTGACGCCGTCAGAGGCCCACGCGCTCGGTTCAGTCACGACCAGGGCGGCGTCGGCCGCGAACAGCGCGTTGATGGTCAACAGGCCGAGCGACGGGGGACAGTCGATCAGCACCAGACTCTGATGTCCTGACAGGGCGACGCGGAGCCTGTCCTGGGCGCCCACCGGGTCGGAGAGCAGTTGGCGCTCCCGCCCGGCCAATGCCGGCGTGGACGGAACGATCCGGGGCGGGAGGCCCTTGCCGTCGGGCCAACCCGACGGCACCGCCAGGCGCTCAAGGATTCCCGGCCGGTCAGACTCCAGGGCCTCGTCCACGGTCGCGGCAGGCTCCCACACCCCCAGGCCTGTCGTGGCGTTGCCCTGGGGATCCAGGTCGACCACGACGCTCGGGGTCCGCCGCGCCCAGGCGGCCGATGCCAGCCCGAGAGCGGTGGTCGTCTTGCCGACACCGCCCTTCTGGTTGACCAGAGCAATCACTGCCACACCTTGAACGGTAGCGACCCATCACTACGCCATGCGCAGGATCGCGCCGAAGCTCCCCCCGACGGAGCACACTGGCCTCATGGCTGCACGCAGTCGCACACCGATGGCGCTCAGGCGAGCGGCAGCACGCTGGGCTCGGGACCTGCTTGCCGTCCGCAGCGCCTTCGGCGCCCTGGTGATGGCGGCTGTCGCGAGCCTGGTGGCTGGCCTGATCCTCGCGGCCATAACCGACACCCTCGAGGAGCTGCCGGGCCTGCTGCTGCTGGTACCGGCTGCGATCGCAGTGAAGGGCAACATCTTCGGCGCGCTGGGCAGCCGACTCGGCACGGCCATCCATGCCGGCACCTTCCGCTCCGGGGGCCGGGACTCGGTGATGATGCAGAACGCCATCGCGTCGGTGGGCCTGAGCCTGGTCCTCGGTGTGGTGCTGGCGATCATGGCGAAGGGAGCGGCGCTCGCCTTCAACGTCTCGCCGACCATGAGCCTGGCCGATTTCGTCGTCATCTCGGCGCTCGGGTGCCTGCTGGCCGCCTTCGTCGTGCTGGCCATCACTCTGGCCACCACGGCGGGAGCGGTCCGCTTCGGCTGGGACCTCGACAACGTCGTGGCTCCCATGGTGACAGTCGCCGGCGACGTGGTGACCCTGCCCTCGCTGGTAGTGGCGGCCGAGCTCGCCGGAGTCGACGTCCTCACGCCGTCGGCGGCTTGGACGCTCACCGTGCTGGCGGTCGCTTCGGTGCTCTGGGGGCTGCGGAGCCGGATGGATGACCTTCGGGCAATCATGCGCGAGTCGCTGCCGGTCCTGACCGTTGCGGGCGCGCTCGACCTGGTGGCCGGGATCACGGTGGAGAAGCGCATCGACGACTTCCTAGAGTTCCCCGTGCTGCTCGTGCTGCTGCCGGGCTACCTGAGCACCGCCGGGGCGCTGGGAGGCGTACTGTCGAGCCGGCTGTCCACGAAGCTCCACCTCGGGCTGGCCCGGCCCGCAGCGCTGCCCTCGGGAGCGGCAAGGGTCGACCTCGCCACCACGTTCGCGCTGGCCATCCCGGTATTCGCGCTGCTCGGCCTGGTGGCATCGGCCGCGGGCGGTCTTACCGGCCACGCAGGCCCCGCCCTGGCCGAGCTGGTGGCCGTGGCCGTGCTGGGGGGTCTGCTCGCCACCGTGCCGGTAGTGGTGGTCGCCTATTACGGGACGCTCACGGCAGTGCGGTTCGGTGTGGACCCCGACACGTACGGGATTCCCATGGTCACCTCGTCGCTGGACCTGGTCGGCGCCTTCACCCTGATCGTCGCCGTTGTCCTGGTGGGCGTGGCATGACGGGCACCGCGGTACCTATGATCTCGGGAGAGACCTGATGGAAGACAGACCTCGCAATCTGCGAGAGATGCTGGCGGAGGCCAAAGACACCTCCGAGTTGATGGTGGACCTCGCCTACGCGGCGCTGTACTTCGGTGATCCCGACATGGCCGACGAGGTGAGCGAGCTCGAGGAGCGCATGAGTGATCTCGTGCAGGACATGAGGGCGGTCTGCATCCTCGCGGTACGCCATCCGCGCGACGCCGACGGCATGTCGTCGGTGCTCCAGGTGATCTCCGCCATCGAGCGCATTGCCAACGACGCGGTCGACATCGCCCGCATCGTCACTCACCGGGTCGGCATCCCGCCGGAGCTTGTGGCCGAGTTGAGCGCAGCCGAGGAGGTGTCGCACCGGGTGCTTGTGTCCGACGGCTCGATGCTCGCGCACCGGCACCTGGCCGACCACGAGATGCCGGCCAAGATGGGTATGCGGGTGATGGCCGTGCGCCGCGAGCGGGAGTGGATCACCGATGTGGGCGGCGACACCGTGCTCGTGCCCGACGACGTGCTGTTCCTGAGAGGATCGCCCGACGGGATCGTGGAGTTGCGGGCCCTGGCGGGGTCGCCGGAGTGGTCCCCGCCCGAGGAGCCGGCCGGACTCCGAGCCTCGGACCTGCGGCGGGCCACCAACGTGCTGGTCGAGATGAAGGATCTCTCCGAGGTGGCCGTCGGCCTGGCCTACTCGGCGCTGGTGCTGCGAGACGAGAGCCTGGCCGCGGAGGTGCGCCACCTCGAGGACCGTCTCGACGAGATGAAGGACCGTCTGGAGGAGTGGGTGCTGCGGGCGGCCAGGGAGCATGTCGACCAGCCGGGCCTGCGGGGCCTGCTGCACCTGTCCCAAGCAGCCGAGGACCTCGGCGACCAGGCCCAGCAGATGGTGTGGATCATCGAGCGCCAGGAGCAGATCCATCCGATCCTGGCGGTGGCGCTCGGCGACAGCGAGGACGTGGTGGCGCACGTTCCGGTGGCTGAGGGCTCCGAGGCCGACGGTCGAACGCTGGGTGATCTCAGGCTGAACATCGAGCCCGGATTCACAGTGCTGGCCATCCGGCGCGGCGGCCAGTACCGGTACCGGCCAGGCGGGATTGTCCGGCTCGAGCCCGGCGACGCCCTGATCGCCAGCGGCCCCGACGAGGGGCGCGAGCGGCTGGCCGAGATCTGTGGCTGGCTGCTCACCAACCGAGACGACGACACCGACATGGTCCTGGAGCCGCTGGGATCGGCAGTGCCGGCCTCTTGAGCGGCTCGTAGAGGCCGAGCGCCCCGACAGCGGTAGCTTCACCAGCCATGGCGACTTCGGCGGAACGGCTCTGCCTCCTGACCGTGCATGCTCATCCCGATGACGAGGCGTCGAAGGGCGCGCCCACGGTGGCCCGCTACCACGCCGAGGGCGTCCGCACCGTCCTCGTGTGCTGCACCGGGGGAGAGGAGGGTGAGATCCTCAACCCGGCCTTGGATGATCCCTCGATGGCCGAGAAGCTGGCCGAGGTGCGGGCCGAGGAATTGGGCCGGGCTGCGGAGGTCATCGGCTACGAAGAGGTTGAGATGCTCGGCTATCGCGACTCGGGCATGGAGGGATCGGAGGCCAACAACCATCCCGACTGCTTCGCCCGGGCCGATCTGGAAGAGGCGGTGGCCCGGCTGGTGGTCATGATCCGCCGTCACCGGCCTCACGTCATCGTGACCTATCCCGAGGATCAGGGTGGCTACATGCATCCGGACCACATACGGGTCCACGATGTCTCGGTGCCCGCCTACGAACGCGCTGGCGACCCCGCCTACCGCCCCGACCTGGGTCAGCCGTGGGCGCCGGCCAAGCTCTACTACACCCTGTGGTCTCGCAAGCGCATCGAGGAGCGCCATCAGGCGTTCCAGGATCTCGGCCTGGAATCGCCGTACAACGAGTGGTGGTTCAAGCGCCCGTCCACCGACGACAAGATCACTACTCAGGTTCCCGTGGACGGGTTCATCGATGCCCGCATCCAGGGGCTGTTGGCCCACGCCACCCAGATCGACCCGGAGTCGACGTTCTGGTTCGGGCTGCCCGCCGAGGTTGAGCGATCGATCCACCCATACGACGACTATGTGTTGGCCCGCGGTCCTCGTCCGGCGTCCCTGCCCGAGCGTGACCTGTTCGAAGGGTTGCGACCGGAGCCCGCCGGCGACGGTGGCTGACGTGGCGCCGGAGCCGCTCAGCGAAGGGTGGCTGGAAGCGGTTGCCGTAGCTCTGGAGGCTGTCGATACCTCCGGCGCGGCCGAGGGGGTGGCCCAGATCACCGTGAGCGGCGCGCCCGGCGGCGCGGCCGCCTTTCACGCGGTGGTCGAAGCCGGTCGGGTGAGCCTGTCGACGGGACGCCACCCGCAGCCCGACCTGGTGGCTGGCTGGACGTATCCGGACTTCGTGCAGGCTTGGCAGGGCGAGCTGTCCGTGGAGGCGGCCTACATGTCGGGCCGTATGAAGCTTGAGGGCGATCAGGTGCTGTTGTTCGACGGATGGCGCCCGCTGCTGCGATCGACCGCGCTTCGCGAGGCTCTGGCCGCGCTGCGGTAGACCCCGGGGCTCGGCCTCTTGGCTACCCAGACGTCAGATCCGGTGCCGGGCCCTCCGCTGTGCACTGCGCAGAGAGTGGTATCCGACGGCGACCGCACCGGATTGTTCGATGAGGTCGGTCATCTCGCGGGACACGGCCAGCGCGAGGTCATCTACCCGGCCGCCTGCTGAGGGATCGATGGCGTGGATCTCGGGCTCGTCGAGCGCTGGGCACAGCGACAGCTCGGTGATCCCGGGTGCCAGGTCGGACAGTTGTTCGAACACGTGGTCCCTGGCATCTCCTCGAACGAGCCGGAAGTGGTCGGGGAAGACGATGCCCTCGGACTGCGCCAGCGACCGGAACGGGAATCCGGCATTGGCCTCGGCCTCGGAGCCCTCGAGTCGCACCGGGAGATCGAACGACACCGCGAGGTCGAGCAGCACGTCGAAGAACTCCGGGCGCTGCTGCAGTGCGGCCATGTGGGTGGTGAGGTGGGTGACGTCGAACCCCCACAGCACGGCCCGCTCGAGCTGGGCGCGACACTCGCGCCGGACTTCGTCGAGGTCGGCATGGTCCCACAGGTCCTGCACAGTCCGGGGGAACCCGCCGTCGCCGTCGAGGAGGCTGGGGGCGTTGGTGATCGGCCCCCACCGGAAGCAGTCGAGTTCCGAGTTGAGCGTCAGGTGGACCCCGAGGTCCTCGCCCCGGTAGAGCTCGGCCGCGTGGCGCGCCCACGCGCCCGGCATCACGATCGTGCCGGTCGTGGCCGCGCCCTCCCGCAGTGCCTGATAGCCGGCGGCGGTGGAGGAGTGGGTGGTGCCGATGCGGTCGGCGCTGACGATCAGGAGCCTGGTGCCAGGGGGATGCCCGAGGCGCTCTACCAGCGATTCCACAACCCTGACGGTATCTGACTCCGGGGGTCGCATCTGACCCGACGCCGCCGCGGCCGGCAGCCGGCCTCAGCCCAGCGGAACGTCGGCGCCGCCGCAGTGGCCCCACAAGCCGCGGCCGGCTGCGACCGCGTCCGCCTCGGCCCGAGCCAGAACGCCGGCGTAATGGTCGTTGGGCGGGTAGTTCAGCACTGCCGCGAAGCCGGCTTCCACGAGTTCCAGATTGACGAAGAGGCCGTCGTGGGAGCGCACCACATAGCCGAGGAGACGCTGGTAGACGTCTCGGGCTTCAACGTCGCGAATCAGGGTGATCTCGGTCCCGGAGGGGAGCATGGCCTCGAGATGCAGCGACGCCTCCTTGCCGAAGCACTGCACCGGGCGGGTGGGCGCCACCGACTCGGGAGTGTCTATGCCGATGAGGCGCACCGTCTCTTGACGGCTCCCGATCAGCACCTCGATGGTGTCACCGTCGACAACCCGCTCGACGGTGGCGTTGGGAGTCCAGCCGTTCACGACGCCCCTTCCGGCGGCGTCGTTGCCGGCATTCGGTGCCGCCGGCGGGCCGCGTGCGTCGACCGTGCCGTCGACGGTCTGCGAGGCTCCGGCCCTGGCATGGTCGTGGGCCGAGCCGGCGGTGTCGAGGGTCCCGGTGCCGCACGAACTCACCAGCACCAGCACGACGGCGCCTGCCGCGTGCCATCGCCACGGAGCCCGGTCGCGCCGCCGAAGCGCAGCCTGCAGGCGTCCAAGAGCGGCGTGAGTCGGTTCTCGGGGCGCTGGAGCTCTCATGACGGATGCCCTCCTCGGGTGAGACCGGCAAGGCGCGGTCGCTAGCGGCTAAAGGTGGCATCCGGCAGGTGCGCGTCCGGTGCGATTGGGTGCCCGCGCCCGGAATCAGGCTGCGGTGCGGGATCAGGCTGCGGCGGGGAGGTCGCCGCTGTCGACGGTAGCGACCTCAGCCGGGGTGCGGGCGGCCTGAAGGGCTCTGCGGGCCCGGGCCACGCCGCGCCGGCCGATCTCGCAGGTGGTGGAGTCGAGTTGCCAGCTCTGCTGCGAATCGGGCTGGCCGGGGGTGAGGATGTCTATGAGAACCAGTTGATCGGTCATGTAGACATGATGGCCGGGGGGTGTGACATCCTGTCCCCCATGAGTCAGGCCCCCGTCCAGAGATTCGGCATCACGGTCCCGTTCATGGGCCCTCTGCACGCCCAGCGCCCGCTGTTCGAGGAGCTCGTCGACTTGGGCTACACCGACGTCTGGTCGGCTGAGGCGAACGGCTTCGACGGCTTCACCACCCTCGCCCTTGCCTCGGTGTGGGCGCCGGCGCTGCGGCTCGGCACCGCGGTCGTACCCGCCTATACACGCGGTCCGGCCCTGATGGCCCAGTCGGCTGCGTCGCTGGCCTCGGCCGCGCCGGGACGTTTCGTCCTCGGCATCGGCACATCCTCGGAGGTGATTGTCGACCACTGGAACGCCGTCCCCTTCGATCGGCCCTACCAGCGGGTGCAGGACACGGTCCGCTTCCTGCGGGCCGCCTTGAGCGGGGAGAAGGTCACCGAGAATTACGACACCTTCTCAGTGCGGGGATTCAGGCTCGGGGTTCCTGTCAACGAGCCGGTGCCGATCTTCGTGGCCGCGCTGAGGGAGCGCATGCTGCGTCTCGCGGCCCGCGAGAGCGACGGTGCCATCATCAACTGGCTGTCGGCATCCGACGTTGCAAGGGTCTGCGGGATCGTCAGGGACGAGAGCCCGACGGCCGAGGTCGTGGCCCGCATCTTCGTGTTGCCCACCTCCGACCGGCAGGCGGCCCTGGCCACGGGACGGCGGTTGCTGGCCGCATACATCAACGTGCCGGTCTACCGGGCCTTCCACGCCTGGCTCGGACGCACCGACGCCCTCGGCGAGCACTGGGCCCAGTGGGACGCGGGCGACCGCCGGGGCTCCCTGGAGAAGATCCCCGAACAGGTGGTGGACGAGCTGCTGGTCCATGGCTCGCCCGACGAGTGCCGCCAGCACGTCGGACGCTTCATCGACAACGGGGTCACATGCCCCGCACCGATGGTGCTGCCCGCGGAGGGTGTCGACGCCTTCGACGTGGTGAGGGCCCTCGCCCGCTCCGCGTCCTAGGAGTCCAGCAGGCGCCTCTGCATCCTGCGCATGCCGTCCAGCCAGCGCTGCCGGTCACCGGCCCGGCGGGCCTCGTAGGTGGCCACCTCGGGGTGCGGCAGTATCAGGAACCGGTCCTGTCGCAGTGCCTCCAGAGTCACCGCGGCCACATCCTCGGGCTCGATGAGTCCCAGGGCCCTCACCTGGTCCACGGCCACCGCGCCCTCGTTCTCGGTCATGGGCGTGCGCACACCCTGAGGGCAGAGGCAGGAGACCCTCACGCCATCGTCCCCGTGGGTGATCGCGACCCATTCGGCCAGGCCCACGGCAGCATGCTTGGTGACCGCGTAGGAGGCCGTTCCGAAGTTCGTCAGCAATCCTGCGGCCGAGGCGGTCACGAGCAGATGGCCTGATCCGCGCTCCACCCATCGGGGAATGAGATGGCGGCACGCGACCACGTGGGCCATCACGTTCACGTCCCAGACGCGGTTCCACTCGTCGTCGGGCCTCTCGACCCCACCGAGGTACGAGATGCCTGCGTTGCCGCACCACAGTTCGATCGGACCCAGGCTTGACTCGACCTGCTCGATGAGCGCGACGACGGCGTCCTCGTCGGTGACGTCGATCCCGGCGGCGAACCCGGCTATGCCGTCCGGTCCGGCCTCCGCCGCGATCTCAGCCGCGACGGCCTCCGCTCCGGCCCCGTCGATGTCAGCCACCACCACCACACAGCCGGCCTCGAGCGCGAGCGCCCTGGCCAGAGAGCGACCGATACCGCTGGCGGCCCCGGTGACGACTGCGACCGCACCTTCGAGTTGCACGCCCCGATCCTCTCAGCGCAGCAGCCGGCGCGCCAGGGCGCCGAGCCCGGTGCCGACCGCCATGCCCGCGGTCACGTCGCTGGCGTGATGGATGCGCACGTGAATCCGGCTCAGCGCCACGACCACGGCCACCGCGTAGTAGGCGGGCGCCCAAGGGCTGCGGCGCGACAGCAGCGAGGCCGCCACCATGGCCGCGCTGGCATGGCCGCTGGGAAAGCTGCTGGTGAGCGGTTGGCGCAGGGAATGGGGCCGCGGCCCCCTGAAAGCCGGTCGGCTGCGGCCGACGAGCGTCTTGATGACACCGTTGACCAGCGCGGCTTCCCCCAGCAGGGCGATGCCCAGCTGCCAGGCACCCCGGGCGTCGCGGCGTACCACCGCTTGGGCTGCTCCCAGGGCGTACCAGAGCATCGAGTGGTTGGCTGCCTCCGATGCCGAGTACATGAGACGGTCGAGAGCGGGCCTGTCCCTGAGCCGACGGTCCCACCACTCGTCGATGGCGTTGTCGATGTCGTCGATGTTCTCGGCAGCGGATCCCATGGTCACTCGTCAGGAATTGTCGTGGTCGGGGTGCTGCCAGTCTCGTCGCCGCTGGACGGCTCGCCCCCCTCGGAGCCGTCGCTGCCGGTGGGCTCGAGCTGGTCGCCTTCACCCTCTTCCGCGCCCTGGTGCTCGCTTCCCTCCGCAGGGACGATCGACTCCGGCGCGATGGTCGTGGTGGTTGTCGTGACCGACGGGGTTCCGTCGCAGTTGAGGCCCTCGGGGCGGTACAGGGCCCGCACCGTGTCGGTCTCGCTCCGCCCGTCCTCGAGCCAGGTCCGGGTGCGCTCGGTGACTACCCGGGTACACGACGTCCCCCGGGGCTCGGACCACTGGTTGGTCTGCTCGGCCAGAACCCAAGGCGTGGAGTAGAGCCGCACCGTGATCGAGTCGTCGGCGGTGGTGGGCCACAGCATCACCCCGTAGGGCGTGTTGTTCTCGATCACCAGGTCGGGGGCCGGGTACGAGACGGTGGCCTCGCGTCCGTAGGGGTAGCGGCTGAGATAGATCGAGTGGCTCTGGTAGTCGATGAACTCCAGTCCCGCGAAGAAGGCCGCGTTGAACAGCGTGGTCGCGTACTGCGAGATCCCTCCCCCCACCGAGTCCACGAACACGCCGTCCAGGATCATTGCGGCCGGCACGAAACCGTTGTTCAGGGTGCGCGGGCCGACATGCCCGTTGACCGAGAAACGCTGGCCCGGCTCGATGACCACGCCGCGGGTCAGCTCCGAGATGCGGGCAATGTTGCGCACCCGATCCTGGCCCGGCCTGAACGGCGTGGTGAACTCGGCGACCAGGTCGGCGATTCCCAGCGACTCGGCCCACTCCCGCCCCTGAGGATGGGGAGCCGGAGTCGCGGGCAGTGTGATCACCGGCTCGTCGGCGACCATCCCGACCACGAGAGCGTCCACCACCGAGGCGTCGCAGCACTTGAAGCCGGCCTCGCCCCCGGAGATGGTCACCGCGCCGGTCTCGTCCAGCCCGATGGTGGCCGGCACGCCGGGGCCGCCGATCCCCACGAAGAAGCTGGCCAGGGTGTCCGCGATTCGAGGATGGACTATGAGGTGGGTCTCGTGCTTCTCGCCCTGAGTATCGATGAACTGGCGCAGGGCCAGCTCGCCGAAGTGTTGCTGCACGTCGGTGCCCTCCAGTTGCACCGTGACCCCTCCCGCGGTGATCTTGTTGGCGTGCGCGGCCAGTGCGGTGGCCAGGTTGGCCGCGATCGGATCGATGGGCTCCATGCCGCGGATGGGAACCTCGACCGTGACCCGGCCGCCGAGGTTGTTTCGCACGGCCTCCTCCAGTCTCGCGGCCAGCAGTTCCATGTCGGGAACCGGGACGTTGGTGCTGAGCACAGGCCGGAAGACTCCGTCGACAAGCTCGATCCGGGGGGTCTCGGGATCGGTGTAGGGATCCACGGTGCCGGCCAGGGTTCCGAGGTCCGTCGTTACGGCCGGGCTGACCTCACGGCTGGCGAAGAGATCGAACAGCCACGCGGCCGGGCGGACGACCGGAGGGGGAGGGTCGTCGGCCTGGGCCAGAGTCTGCTCGGCGTCCAGCGATATGCCGAGGTCGGATGCCTTGAGCTCGACGGGTCGATCCCGGAAGACAGGGTGATCAGGGAACTGCAGCTCGATCATGGTCTCGGCCACCTCTTGGACGACCGGTTCGAGCGCGGTGACCGCCTCCTCGGGCTCCAGCCCTCCGATGTCCACGCCGGCTACGACCGCGCCCTCGCGGATCTCGGAGTCCTGGCCCGACTCGTACACCTGCCACCCGGCGAGCAGGGCGGCGAGAGCCACTGCAAGTCCGACCATGACCTGCCACAGCCACGAGTACCGGCCCTCGCGCTGCCGCAGCCGTCTCAGCACGATTCGAGGGTATCCGCAGCCGGTGACGGCACCGGCGCACCGTCGTGCCCGCGTCTAGAACAAGCGGAGTTCCGGTGACTCGATGCCGCGCAGCTCGTCGTAGTCCACCTCGACACAGTCGATGGAACGGTCGGTGGCCAGCACCCTGGCCTGGGGCTTGATGGTCCGGGCCACGAACACGCCCCGGACCGGCGCCAGGCTCGGGTCGGAGTTCAGGTAGTGCAGGTACCGCGTCAGCTGCTCCACGCCGTCGATCTCGCCGTTGCGCTTCACCTCCACGGCCACCGCCGCGCCCGAGGCGTCGCGGCACAGCAGGTCCACGGGACCTATGGCCGTAGGGAACTCCCTGCGCACCAGGGTGAAGCCGTCCTCGATGGTCTCGGGATTGCTGGCGAGCAGCTGCTGCATCTGGGCCTCGACCCCGTCCTTCTGCAGGCCTGGGTCGGTGCCCATGTCGTGGCTGCTGTCGTGCAGCACCTCCTCGATCCTGATGGTGAGACTGTCGCTGCGGCCCGGGGCCGTCACCCGCCACACCCCGGCCGCGTCGTCGATGATGAGGCGATTGGGGGCGTTCATCCAGTTGAGCGGCTTGTAGGCACCCCCGTCGGCGTGGATGGCAACGCAGCCGTCGGCCTTCACCATGATGAGGCGGACGGCGGAGGGAAGATGAGCCTGCAGCCGGCCGTCGTAGTCGACGGTGCAGCGGGCGATCACGAGCCGCACTGTCGCCAAGCTAGCCGGAGCAGCCCGTCTGGTCGCGGCCCGCTGATTCTGCGTCTGCGGGGCGGTGGCATACTCTGCCGATGGATCTTGCCGGCCGGACGGCCCTGGTGACCGGGGGAGCCAAGCGGGTGGGCCGGGGGATCACCCTGACCCTGGCCCGGGCCGGTGCCAACGTGGTGATCAACTACAACAGCTCGGCCGACGAGGCCCGCCGCACCACCGCTGACGCCGAGGCTCTCGGGGTGCAGGCCCTCCCGGTGAGGGCTGACGTGACCGACGACAGCCAGGTCCAGGCCATGGTCGCCGCGGCGACCGAACGCTTCGGCACCATCGACGTGCTCGTCAACAATGCGTCCACGTTCGCTCTGGGCGCCTTCCCGACCGACGACCTCACCGTGTGGCACCGCTCGATCGACACCCTCGTCCACGGCCCCTTCTACTGCGCCAACCGGGTGGCCCCGGTCATGCTGGCCAACGGAGGTGGCGTGATCGTGAGCATCGGCGATCTGAGCGCTTTCGAGCCTTGGCCCGGCTTCGCCGGCCATGCCGTCGGCAAGGGGGCGATCATCTCCCTCACCCGTCAGCTGGCCCTGGAGCTGGCTCCCACTGTCAGGGCCAATGCGGTGGTTCCCGGTCCGGCGCTGCGCCCGGCCGACTATGACGAGGACACTTACCAGAGGGTGGCCGACGAGACGCTGGTCGGCCGTTGGGGCACTCCCGAGGAGATGGGCCAGGCGGTCCAGTTCCTCGTCGAGGCCGACTACATCACGGGCGAGGTCATCACTGTGGACGGCGGCCAGCGCTACGGGCATCGCAAGCACGCCCACGGCTGAAACCGGTCGACGTCGCGTGAGTCCGGACATGGGTGACTGAGACGGTCATGGTCGCTGCCGGGGTCCACATCGTGCCGCTGATGCCGGCACAGGACGTCATCTCGGTCGCGGTGGAGGCCGAGAGGCTCGGCTACGACTACTGCCTGGTGGCCGACGAGGGGTTCCACCCCGACGTCTACGCCTGCCTGGGTGCCATCGCACGCGCCACCGAACGGATCACCCTGGGCGTGCTGACCAACGGCTACACCCGCCATCCGGCCGTGACCGCCGCGGCCGCGGCCACCGTGAACGAGCTCTCGGGCGGGCGGCTCGTGGTCGTCCTGCTGGCCGGAGGGTCGATGGTGCTGAGCCCGATGGGGATCGAGCGGGCCCGCCCGGCCCGGGTGGTGGCCGACGCCCTGGAGGTGCTCAAGGGGCTGTGGTCGGGCCGGGAGGTGAGCTGGAGGGGCCAGACGTGCTCGCTCGACCGGGCCCAACTCGGCATGGGGGCCCAGTCCATCCCGATCTGGATCGCCAGCCGGGGACCGCGCCTGCTCGAGCTGGCCGGGCAGCAGGCCGACGGTGTCGTCCTTACCGTCAAGCCCGACCTCGGAGCGGCCCTGAGCCTCGTCGAGGCGGCGACAGCCGCGGCGGCCCGGCCCGAGCTGAGCCGCTACTACCTCGGCCGGATCTGCTACACGCCCGAGTTGCTGGAGGGCCAGCGCCGCACCCTGTCGTTCGTGTTGATGGACTCGCCCCGGCGGGTGCTGGAGTCCCTCGGCCTGGCTCCCGACGAGATCATGCTCGTGGAGCAGGCTGCGGCCAGCAACCAACCCGAACTCGTGGACGGGTTGGTGACCGGCGATCTGCTCCGGCGCTACCAGGTGTCGGGAACCCTCGAGGAGTGCAGGGTCGAGGTGGAGCGGCTGGCCCGCGACCATGATCTGTCGGGCGTGCTGATCGACGCCCTGTCGTCCGATCTCGACGAGAACCTCGCGGTGCTGGCCGACTCGCTGCCCATCATCGCCGGGGCGCGGCCCTAGATTCTTCCCATGACCTCCCAGCATCTCGACCGCATCTTCGCCGCCGACGGGCGAGCGGTGATCATCGCCCTGGACCACGGGCTCATCGACGGCCCCTGCGCCGGCTTCGAGCGGCCCGGCGACACGATCGCGGCCGTGGTTGCGGGCGGTCCCGACGCCATCCTGACCTCCTACGGGATCGCCGCCAGATTCTCAGCGGAGCTCGAGGGGGTCGGGCTCATCCTCCGCAGCGACGGCTCCGAGAGCAACCTCGGCACGCCCAGCACCGGTTCGGTCGGGCAGTTCTTCGGGGTCGAGGACGCGCTCCGGGTCGGAGCCGACGCCCTGGCGGTGACCGCCTTGCCGGGCTCGCCCGCGGAGGCGGCCACCCTTCGCAACCTGGCCCACACCATCAGCGAGGCCCATCGATCGGACCTGCCGGTGATGGCCGAGATGGTTCCCGGCGGGTTCGACGGTCCTCCAGAGCTTCGGGGAGCCGACGCGGTGGCCTTCGCCGCCCGGCTGGGGGCCGAGCTGGGGGCCGACTTCATCAAGGCGCCCTACTGCGAGGACTTCTCCCGGGTCACCTCGTCGACCTTCGCACCGGTGGTGATCCTGGGAGGCTCCAAAGGGTCCGAGGCCGCCACCCTGGCCAACATCCGCGATGCGGTCGATGCGGGCGCGGCCGGCGTGGCCATGGGCCGCAACGTGTTCCAGAGCCAGAACCCAACGGCCATGGCCCGGGCCGTGGCCGCGGTGGTGCACGACGGCGCCAGCGTCGAGGACGCCTTCGCAATCCTTGGAGGATGACCCGGTGAGCGCGGCCGGGTCCGGGAGCGCCTCCGGCGGCGAGCCCACGGCTGAGGTCGTCCTGGGGCTGGACGCCGGCACCACCTCGGCCAAGGCCCTCGCCGTGGACCGGGCGGGACGGATCCTGGCCACCGCCAACTCGGATCCGATCGCCACCCGCTCGACACCGCAGGGCGGCCGCGAGCAGGATCCCGACGAGATCTGGCGGGCCCTGGCGGCTGCGAGCCGGCGGGCAGTAGGAACTCTCGGAACCGATGTCAGGGTGGCCGCGCTCGCCGTGGCCGCCCAGAGCGGTTCGGTGATCCCGGTGCTGTCCAGTGGCCGGGCCGCCAAGGCCATCACCTGGATGGACGCCCGGTCCCGGGATGTGGTGGAGGGCTGGGCCCCCGACGTCGCCGAGCGGATCAGGGCTGTCAGCGGCTGGACGCCCGCGCCAGGCGCCGGCCTGGCGACCATCGCCTGGCTGCGGGCGGCTGGTCCGGACCCGGGAGGGGAAGGCAGTGCGGGGCCTGTGGACCGCTGGGCTTCGGTGGACGACTACCTCATGTCCAAGCTGACCGGGCAGTGGGCCACCAACCCCTCGAACGCGTCCGGGATGCAATTCATGGAGGTCGCGGACCGGACATGGAGCCCCGAGCTGTGCCGTGTCGCCGGCATCGATCCGGGTGACCTCTCGCCCATCCGGGCCTCCGGCACGACTGCGGGGCCGTTGACCGGCGAGGCTGCCGCCGCGCTGGGCGTGGAGGCGGGCACACCGGTGGTGGTGGGCGGCCACGACCAGGCCTGCGCCGCGCTGGGGCTCGGCGCCGTCGAGCCCGGCGACGTGTTCCTGTCGGCCGGCACCGCCTGGGTGTTGACCCTGGTCACCGACCAGGCCGACGTAGCCGCCCTTCCCCCCGCCCTGAACCTGAGTCCACATGTGGCGGAGGGACGCTGGACTGCGTCCACGAACCTGGGCGGTTTGGGAGCACTGATCGCCCAGAGCGCACCCGACCGCACTGCGGCCGTGTTCGAGACCTGCGCCCGCAAGGTGCGCGAGGCCCTCGAAGGGGCCGGTGAGATGGCCACCGGCGGCAAGGCCATGGTCGTGGTGGGTGGCGGCACCCGCTTCGGCGAGTTGATCGAGATGATCGCCGGTGCAGCCGACCGGCCCGTGGTCGTGCGCCCCGACGCCAGCTGGCCCGCGGTGGGCGCGGCCCGGCTGGCTGCAGCAGCTCTAGGGTGGGCGGCCCAGAGGCCGAGCGAAGAGAGAGCTACCGGTGAGAATCTTGGCGAGGAGTCGAGCGAGGCCGTGGCCCGAGCGGCCCGTGAGCGAAGCGAACATGGGCGGGAGTGACGCCGCTGCGACGCCAGCGACTCTCACCCGGTTGCGCTCGCTCCCAGGAGAGGCAGCGTGACCAGACCGGCAGTTGCCATCACCATCGGGCAGTCCCACTACCGGCGGATGTTCAGCGCCGCAGCCCTTGCCGACCTCGCGGCCGCGGCCGAGATCGTGCACCATGCCGGTGGCGAACCAGCCGGCAAGCATGAGCTGATGGCCGTTCTGGCCGAGTCCGACGCCTGCATCACCGGCTGGGGAGTGGCCCGACTAGACGCCGACGTGGTGGCAGCCGCGCCCCGGCTAGGGCACATGGCCCACATGGGCGGCAGCGTGAAGCGCTTCGTGTCCGGCGCGGTGTGGGCGCGCGGCATCAGGGTCACCAGCGCGGCCGTCACGCTGGCCCGCGATGTGGCCGAGACCACCCTCGGTCTGATGATCGTGGGCCGCAAGCGGATCTGGCCCCTGGGGAACCATGTGCGCGACGGCGGCTGGCGCGACAGCCCGGTATGGGACCGGTGGGATGCGCGTGAGCTCCACCGCTCGACGGTGGGCCTGGTCGGCGCGGGCAATGTCGGCCGCCACGTGATCGAGCTGCTCGGGCCGTTCTCGGTGACCGTCCTGGTGGCCGACCCGTTCCTGAGCCACGACGAGGCGGAGTCGCTCGGAGTGGAGCAGGTCGGGCTCGCCGAGTTGATGGAACGCAGCGACGTCGTGTCGATCCACGCCCCGGAGACCGATCAGACCCGTCACATGATCGGTGCGGAGGAGCTGGGCCGTCTCGCCGACGGCGCCGTCCTGATCAACACCGCCCGGGGCGGCATCATCGACGAGGCGGCCCTCATCGACGAGCTGGCCACCGGTCGCATCTTCGCCTTCCTCGACGTGACCGACCCCGAGCCCCCGGCACAGGACAGCCCGCTGCGGCTCCTCGAGAACGCGGTGGTCACCCCCCATATCGCGGGGTGCATCGACAACTGTCACCGGATGGGGGAGCTGGCCGTCGAGGAGGTCCGCCGCTACCTGGCCGGCCAGCCGGCCGTCAACGAGATACGCCCGGAAATGCTCGACCGGATCGCCTAGAGCGAGCACTCCCGACTTGCTCGACCGGATCGCGTAGAGGGCTCCCGCCGGAGAGGTCCGCCGGTCAACTGAGGACGAGGCCGCCGTCGACCTCGATGGCCTGGCCGGTGAGGTAGCGGGCATCGTCGCTGGCCAGGAAGGCCACCACTCCGGCGATCTCCTCCGGTCGGGCCAGCCGCTTGAGAGCGGTGTCGTCGGCCCGCATGTCGAGCCACTCCTGGGCGGTCATGTCCAAGGTGGCGCCGACCTCGCCGGCAACTTTGCGCACCATGTCGGTGAGGGTGTTGCCCGCGCACACCGCGTTGACGGTGATGCCGTGGGGGCCCAGCTCCATGGCGGCCGAGCGGGTGATGCCCACCACCCCGCTCTTGGTGCCCGAGTACTCGGCCGAGAAGGGCCAGCTCGTCTTGGCCGCCATGGAGGCGATGTTGATGATGGAGCCCCGGCCCTGGATGGTCATCACCGGCGCGGCCAGGCTGTTGGAGATCAGGACCCCGGTCAGGTTGACGGCGACGATGTCCTCCCACCGGTCGAGAGGGATCTCCGACAGGGGACCGCCTACGTAGATCCCGGCGCAGGCGACCAGCACGTCGATGCGGCCCCAGGCCCCCTTGACGATCTCGAAGGCGCCGTGCTGGTCGGCACGCGAGCGCACGTCGCAGGGCAGCGCCAGCGCCTCGACCCCCTCGGCCCGGGCCGCGGCCGCGGTGGCCTCGTTGTCGGCGTCGTTGATGTCGAGGCAGGCGACCCAGGCCCCTTCGGCCGCGAACCGCCGCGCCGTGGCCGACCCGATCCCGGTGGCCGCGCCCGTGATCACCACGACCTGGTTCTCGAACCGCTTCATCGGGCGACCCTACCAACGCGCCCATGCTCCGATGCTCGACTGAGCCGCGTCCGAGGTTCACCGCGACGGTGTCCGATAAGGAACGCACGCTTCACCGATTGCTCAACAAGTAGAGCAAGAGGGCGATTGCCGCACCTTGCGCTCCGAATAGTCGATGCTGATACCTCCCGACGCTTGCATGGATGCTAGTTAGTCGTTACGATTTACTAGCATGATTTCGATGTCGCAGCGTGTCACGCGCTATGTAGCGACGCTTCCAGCAGGCTCATTCGTTTCGGTGCACGATGTCACCGGAACGCGTAGCGCAGTTGATACGGCCTTCTCGCGTCTTGCCGCCAGCGGCGAACTCTCCCGCGTCCGAAGAGGCACCTATTGGAAGGGCTCTCCAACGCCGTGGGGCATGACCCTCCCGCGCGCTGAGGAGGTCGCTCTGACTCTCGGCGGCCCGGGTTCTGGCCCCGCGGGAGTCGCTGCGGCGTACTGGCTGGGCCTCACTTCGCAGGTTCCCTCGATGTACCTGGCCGCGGTTCCGGGACGGGCTCCGGCACCTTGGCGTTTCGTGCGCTTCACCCAGCGCCCGGTCGGAAGGCTGCTGGCTGAACTGTCCCCGTCGGAGGTTGCCGTCCTCGAGGTGCTGCGGTCCGGCCCCGCCATGGTCGAGTCCAGTTGGGATGAGTTGGGCTCTGTGGTCGTCCAGTTAGCTGAAGATGGCAAAGTGCGTCTTCCCGCTCTGCACGAAGCCGTGAGAGGCGAGCCCCACCGCGGCGCCCGCGCTCAATGGGCCGAGCTGTGCTTGGCGCGGCCTGAGCTGTCGCCGACAACGTGAGTTGGCGCCTGCGGGAGCTTCCCGAGGTACTCGCGGCCGGAGCCGCCCGGGTGTCGCTGGAGACTCGCATCCCAATGGCACACATCGAGAAGGACTTCTGGGTCACCGAGGTACTGCGGGGCGTGGCCCGTTGTAGCGCGGAGACTGGAGTGACCGCCGTGCTCAAGGGCGGTACGAGCCTGTCTAAGGCGTTCGGGCTGATCCACAGGTTCTCCGAGGATGTGGATGTGATCGTCGTTACCCCCGGCGAGAGCAAAGGAATGGACGACCGGTGCCTCAAGTCATTCGTGACCACCGCAGCAGCTGCGACGGGACTGGAAGCGATCATCGACGGAGGTACAGCCACCAGGGGAGTGAAGCGCTCCGCCAGCTTGCAGTACCCAACGAGCGCTGAGATGGGCGTTCTGCGATCGGGCGTGTTGCTGGAACTCGGCGTCCGCGGTGGGGCGATGCCGACAGTGCGACGTACGGTGAGGAGCCTGCTCGTCGATCACGGAGCCGCGGCGGGGCTGGAGCTGGATTTCGAGGAGGCGGAGCCGGTCACCTTGCATGTGCTGGCACCTGTGCGAACCCTGATCGAGAAGTTGACGATCCTGCACCATGCCGCGTTACAGGAAGACGCTGTCGAGCAGGCTCGGCATGCTCGGCACTACTACGACATCTGGTGCCTTCTG
>LXNI01000472.1_pt1 | contig 45855 bp, 42 predicted proteins | sample 809091 | NCBI WGS metagenome assembly LXNI01 (sample SAMN04870527, study PRJNA318959) | sponge metagenome | biome: 01000161; feature: marine sponge reef; material: water | host: Sarcotragus foetidus | place: Greece: Milos, Mediterranean Sea | collected 2013-05-29 | depth 5-7 m
AAAATACGTTCTCCGGTTCGATCACGGCGTAATCGAGATAGCCGAGCCGGGCGACGGGCCGCAGCTTGGCGATATCCACCATCCCGCCGCTGATGACATCGTCCGAAATGTGCACCCCGACCACTCGGCCGATGACGATGTGATTGGGCGCACCCCGCCGGGACTTCGGCAGCCTGACGGTCTGCAGATATTTGCATTCGAGCGCCACCGGCGCGGCGGCGACCCGGGGCGGCGCGACCACTTCCGACGGCGCCGGCTCGAGGCCCGCTTCCCGCATCTCGTCGATGTCGGCCGGCGCGTGCACCGATGTGGCATTCATCTGTTCGCGCAGATCATAGGTGCAGAGATTGAACACGAACTCCCCCGTCGCCTCCGCATTGGCGACCGAATCCTTGATCTCGCCGGTTCCCGGCTTGAGGCCGTTGGGACAATACATGACGCACGGCGGATCGCCGGTCACCGCATTGAAGTAGCTGAACGGGGCCAGATTGACGACGCCGCCGGCGCCGATGGTCGAAATCCAGCCGATGGGCCGCGGCACCACCAGGGCGGTAAACACCGAATGGACGAACGGGGGCGGCCGCATCCCCTCGGCCGGATCAAAATACACCATCTCGCTCCGTGATTGGACGCGGGCTTCCGATTCCGGCGCACCGTGCACCGATTTGGGCAACTCGGCCAGTGAAAACGGCTTCGTGGCGGGCGTATGGCGAGGAATGCCGGGCACCGCCGAATTCAGGAAGCCGTCGGAGCAACCGGTCGGCGGCGGCAAACCGATCGATCGGACCGGTGGTCCTGACGGTCGTGTTACCCGGAACTTTTCGGTGCCTGCTTTGCCAGGGGATGGCTGCGCCCGACCAGAGACTTCAGGCGTTCATCCAGAACATGCGTGTAAATCTGGGTGGTCGAGATATCGGCATGGCCGAGCATCTGCTGCAGCACACGCAAATCCGCTCCGTGGGCGAGCAAATGCGAGGCAAAGGAATGACGCAGCACATGAGGCGACACGCGCGCGGGATCAAGCCCCGCGGCGGCGGCCAACTCCTTGAGAAGATTGGAGAAATGCGCTCTCGACAGGTGTCCGGCCGTCCCCGAGGCGGGAAACAGAAACCGGCTCTCGCGCCGCTTGCCCAGATGCTCGTTTCGAACCGCCAAATAGGCGGCGACGGCTTCGCGCGCCGGGTCGCCGAGAGGGACCATGCGTTCCTTGTCGCCCTTGCCGCGGACGGTGAGCATCCGCCCGTCCCGTGCCAACGCGCCCATGGGCAGGCCGACGAGTTCCGATACGCGCAGCCCCGTTGCATAGAGAATTTCAACCAGCGCCGCCAAGCGCAGCCCATCCGCCCCGGCTGCCCCATGGGCCGCCGCCAGCAGCCGTTCGACCTCCGCTTCCTCCAAGTATTTCGGCAACGGCCGGCCAAGCCTGGGACTGTCGATCCCGGTACAGGGGTCATCATCCCGAATGCGTTCGGCATGGAGGAAACGGAAAAACTGGCGCAATGACGAAAGCCGCCGTGACGCCGTGCGGGCGGAGCGTCCCTTTGCCCTGAGCCAGCTCAAATAGTCGCGGATCAGTCGCGCGTCCGCCGCCTCGATCCGCCGTTCACGCCGGGCCGTGAAGCCCGCGAAGTCCTCAAGATCGATCCTGTAGGAGGCAATTGTGTTGGCTGCCGCCCCCCGTTCCGCGGCCATCATTTCAAGGAATGCGTCAACCTCGCGGGAGGCGGGCGGCCTCGTGGCCGCGCCCAGCGGCCGGCTCATAGGCCCGCCGCGACCGCCGCCTCGAGGGCGATCGCCCTTGCATCCGTTTCCAGCCCGGCCCGCCGCAGGCTTGACAGCACCCGGCCCAGGACGATGGGGTCGGCCTCCGCCGGTCCCGCCTCACCCAGGGTCAGCAATGCCAGCAAAACGGTTTCACCGATCCTGCCGTTTTCCGCCGCGTCGCCGAGGGTTCGCCAGATTGCCGCCCGGGGCATCAGGACCGGCGCCCGGGGCGGTCCGGCCAGCAGCCCGGCCCACAATTCCGGCGGCACCTCATCGCCGAGCGACTCCAGAATGTTGAACAGCAGCGATGCGCGCCGGGCCGGTTGCTCGCCGGAGCCGCCATCCGCCGCCGACGCGGCATCCTCGGCCCAGCGGCGAAGCGCCTGTTCATCGATGCCCCCCTCGTCCGACAGACCGGAAAGCCTCAACAGCGGCATCAACCGGTTGCGCTCGAGGACAGCCTCCTCGTTCAACACCGCGCCCGCCCGCAAAATAGCAAGCCAGCGGGCGGCGGTGTCCGCATCACCCGCGGCAACGGCCGCCCGCACCGCGCTCGGCGCAAACCATGCCAAATCCTGTGTCGGGATCAGGTTGCCGAGAATCCCCGAATAAGCCCGTGCCGCGGCCATGAACCGGCCCCCCTCGCGGGCCAGCCCGAAGGCCCGGTTCAGCACCTCGGCAAGGGCGGTGGGCACGCTTTCGACCAGCGCCTTCCGGTACAAGAGGGCGCGGCTGAGCGGCGAACGGTCTCCCTCGGCCCGGGTCAGCGGATTGTCGAGGGCCTCCTCGGAGAATGTTACGCCGGCATAGAGCTGCCGCAGCACATCGGTCCGGAGCGCGCCGATGTTTTCCGCCCGTTCGGCGGCATCGACGCGGATTTCGGGCCGGGCGTTGGGGCTGGTCGCGACGGTGCGCAGTACCGACGGGTTATCGGATGAAATCACGTCCAACGGCAACCGGGCGCGCGACGCCCGGACCATGGCGAAATGCAGAGGCGTTGGAGTCGACAGGCTCTCGATCTCGAACTTCTCGACCCCCGACAGGCGGTCGATCAGCCCGAAAAAGACCGGGTCGTCCTCGCCCTCCTCGCGGAGCAGGCCGACACCCAGGGACGCCCTGTCGTGCTCGCCGGCAAGCGATTGGCAGAAGATGAACGCCTTTTGCCAATAGGTGCTCACGTCATCCTTGATCTGACCCGCCACCAACGGACAAGCCCGTGCATTGTCGTTGGTGGCGAACAAAAGGTCGGCCTCGGCGCGCAACAGTTCCTCGGTAATCCCCCGGGACGGCGCGGCTTTTATCAGGGCGCCGATCCCGGCGACATCGCCAAGCGCCGACAAGGCATCGAGACGCATAGCCACCAAACTCTTGGCGTTTTCTCCGCCCGGCGGCGCCGTCGCGGTGCTCAGCAGCAACCGCCGCATCAGGTTCCGCATGGCGCGGGAAGTGGTCCGGACCGGCAGACGCGGCAACAAGGTTTCAATCACCTGGCGACCGGTCCCGGCCCACATATCGATGCCGAATCCTCCCTGCTCGGCGGTCAACGTGCCCACCGAATCGGGACTGATTCGCCGTAGCTGGTCGACTTCGATCCGAACGGGCGAGGGTCCGCCGGGCTGCGTGGTTGCCGGATCGGACGCCCGGCCCGGGGATTGCCCCGGAAACCGGACGGGCGGCGGCGCCCCGTCGGCGGTCGCCGCGCCGGGCCGCAGGGGATTGTTTCGATCCGGCGCCGGCGCGGGGTCGGCGGTGACCGGCGGCACGAGGGCGGGCGGCGCCAGTGACCGAGGGCCCTGCTGGGCAAGGGCGGGCGCGACCGCCACGCTTGCGGCGGCTAGGGCCAGCGCGACCGCCGGCAGGCAGCGCCTAACGGGGGAATCGTTCATTCGGTACCACCTTCTCCACCGGCGCCGTCGGCGGGGGGATATCCCACGTCATGAGGAACACCGCGGCGCCGACAATCGCCAACAGCAGGACAATCAGCAGGATACCCGGCAGGCCGCGCATCAGCGGGACTTTAACGTATTAGCGCGGTGCGCGGGACGAATGCAGACCATCGTATGATTAACCACTTTGACGACCGAGTTTCGGGATATACTATGAATGGATTATGGCGATTTTTCGGCAGTCTACCGCCTCACCCATGGGCTTTCAACGGCACCTCCCGGGGGGAGCCGGCGATTAGCGCCTTATGGATCAATTCATCATCCTGATTGGCCTGATGGGCGCCGGCAAATCCAATGTCGGCAAGCGGCTCGCCGCCCGGTTGGAAATGCCGTTCATCGACACGGATGACGAAATCGAACTCGCCGCCGGCAGTTCCATCGAGGATATCTTCGAGGAACACGGCGAGCCCTATTTCCGGGACGGCGAGCGGCGGGTGATCGCCCGGCTGCTGGAAGGGAAGCCGGCGGTCATGGCCACCGGCGGCGGTGCCTTCATGAACGGGGAGACGCGCAGGAATCTCTCGGCAAAAGGGACCGTCATCTGGCTGCGGGCCGATCTCGAACTGCTGCTCAAACGCACCCGCCGGCGTGACAACCGGCCGCTGCTGAAACAGGGCGACCCGCGGGAAACATTGCAATCGCTGATCGAGCGGCGCTATCCCGTCTACGGCGAAGCGGATATTATTGTCGACGTATGCGAGGAACCCGCCGACGCGACCACCGGCCGGGTACTTGAGGAGCTCAAGGCGCACCATGACCGACCCGATGGCTGAACCGGATACGCTGAGACTGGATCTCGGCCGGCGCGGCTATGACATCGTCATCGGCCAAGGCCTGCTGTCCCGCGCCGGCGGCCTCATGAAACCCCTGCTCCGCCAGCCGCGGGCGGTCATCGTCACCGATGAAAACGTCGGCCCCCTCTATCTCTCCCGGCTCGTGGACGGTCTTGAGGCCGAGGGCATCCGCACGTCGGCCATTACGGTTCCGGCGGGCGAGCAATCCAAGACCTTCGCCCGGTTCGAAGACGTCATGGAGCAACTGCTCGATCAGCGGATCGACCGCGGGACGGCGCTGGTAGCGCTCGGCGGCGGCATCGTCGGCGACCTCACCGGTTTCGCCGCCGCGACCGCGCTCCGCGGCATCGATTTTATCCAGGTTCCGACGTCGCTGCTCGCCCAGGTAGACAGTTCCGTCGGCGGCAAGACGGCGATCAACAGCCGTCACGCCAAAAACATGATAGGCGCCTTCCACCAGCCCCGCCTCGTGCTCGCCGACATCGACACCGTGACCACGCTGCCGCACCGGGAGGTCATTGCCGGTTACGCCGAGATCGTCAAACACGGCCTGATCAGCGACCCGGCGTTCTTCGATTGGTGCGAGCGGAACGGCGCCGCCGTGGTCTCCGGCGACCCCGCCATCCGTCAGGAGGCGGTGCGGCGGAGCTGCGCCATAAAGGCCGAGGTGGTCGCGGAAGACGAGACCGAGCAGGGCCGGCGCGCCTTGCTCAACTTCGGTCACACGTTCGGCCATGCCCTGGAATCGGAAACCGGCTTCGGCGATTCCCTGCTGCATGGCGAGGCGGTCGCCATCGGCATGATCATGGCGTTCGACCTCTCCCACCGGCTGGGTTTGTGTTCGGGCCAGGATGCCGAACGGGTGAAGGCGCATTTCGTTCAGGCCGGGCTCCCGGTGGGACCCGATTACGTCAAAGGCATGCGCTGGGACGCTAATGCCCTGCTCACCCATATGGCGGGCGACAAGAAGGCGGCGGGCGGCAAACTGACATTCATCCTCACCCGGGGAATCGGACAAGCCTTCATTGCCGCCGGCGTCGCCCCGGAAGACGTCCTGGGCGTGGTCAGCGAGGCCGTTGCCGCCTAAATGCCCTCCTACCTCAATGACATCAACCAAGTGGATTGACCCATGGTGACCCTGATCATCGCCATCGTTGTGCTGCTTATCCTGTCGGCGTTCTTCTCCGGATCGGAGACCGCGCTGACCGGCGCCTCGCGCGCCCTCATGCATCACCTGGAGAGCCAGGGAGACCGCCGGGCGCGGCTGGTCAACCGGCTGATCGAGCAAAAAGGGCGCCTGCTCGGCGCTATCCTGATCGGCAATAACCTGGTCAACATCCTGGCCTCGGCCCTCGCCACGTCGGCGTTTCTCATCTTCTTCGGCGATGCGGGCATTGCCTATGCGACGCTGATCATGACCGCGCTGGTGGTGTTGTTCGCGGAAATACTGCCCAAGACCTACGCCCTCCATAACGCCGATCGCATGGCGATCGTCATCGCGCCGGTGATCCGGCTCGTCGTCGTGCTCCTGGCGCCGTTCTCGAACGCGGCACAAGCCATCGTCCGGCTCACCCTGCGTGTATTCGGGGTCAAGCTCAGCCCCGACGAATCGTTCTTCTCCAGGACCGGGATGCTGCGCGGCGCCATCGATCTGCACCGGGGCGAAGAGGAAGTCATCGAGCATGAGCGCGCCATGCTCAGAAGCGTGCTCGATCTCTCGGAGGTGGAGGTGGGCGAGATCACGGTCCACCGCAAGACCGTCTCGATGATCAATGCCGACGACCCGCCCGGCGATATCGTCGACCAGGCACTGGACAGTCCTTATACCCGCCTGCCTCTGTGGCGCGGGGACACCGACAACATCGTCGGTGTCCTGCACGCCAAGGAACTGCTGCGCGCCATTCGCGCGGCGCCGGAGCGCGAAGCGGACATCGACATCAGGGCGATCGCCGCCGATCCGTGGTTTGTGCCCGAGACCACCCGGCTCCTCGACCAGCTTCAGGCGTTCCGCGAACGCCACGAACACTTTGCCCTGGTGGTCGATGAGTACGGCAGTTTGCTCGGCGTCGTGACCCTCGAAGACATTCTGGAAGAAATCGTCGGCGATATCTCCGACGAGCACGACATCAGCGTGCCGGGATTGAAACCTCAGGGGGATGGTTCCTATCTGGTCGACGGCCAGTTCACCATCCGCGACCTCAACCGGGCGCTGGAATGGAATCTGCCGGATGAGGAAGCCGCGACGCTCGCCGGATTGATCCTCCACGAATCCCGGCGCATCCCGGAGGTCGGTCAGACCTTCATGTTCTTCGGGTTCCGCTTCGAGATTTTGCGCCGCCAGCGCCACCAGATCACCGCTGTCCGGGTGACGCCGCCGCCGCCGGAAGTCGAGGAGGAACTCGAGCGGCCGGCGGCGGACTTCTAGGGTCCGGACTCGATTGGGGGATTCCCGTTTTTGCGCTCTCTCACCCTGACGGGGCGAGGGAACGCACGGCAAGCCGTCGCTCCTCACTCACCTGCAAGTCGTCATCACCGGGTCGGTCAATTCGTCCGAATTGACCTTATTTGACCCGGTGATCCACGCCTCGCGGCACGGTACACGTGGATGGCCGGGTCGCGGTTTGTCCTCCGGCCGGCGGAGCCGGTCCGGTGGGCCCGGCCATGACGCAATCATTTTATGCCTCATCGCCGCAACACCCCTATGGCGGCTCAATCGGGCCCGGACCCTAGGGGACCGTCTTGCGGACCAGGACGTGGTTGTCGAGCACCAGGCTTCGCGACCAGATGAACTTGGCGCCGGATCCGATGAACTGGTCTTCGAAATTGGTGTAGCTGGGCTTGCCGCCGACGCCGACGGTCTCGTTGGTGAAGACGGTGGCGGCCCGCCAGCCGCCGTCGTCGAAGGCCGGGCTCATCCAGTCGGCCGGCACGTCGAAATGAACGGCGAAGCAGTCCCGGCCGCAGCGCTGCCGCCGCCAGTCGATGGCCGCGCTGTTCCGGTCCGTTAGTTTCTCGGCGGTCCGGCGGTCGGCAATCGGGGCGATGTAATAGGCCCGGGCCTTCCAGCTTCCGTCGGTGCGGGTGCCGTCGCTGAAACTGGCCGCAAGCCCCCCATCCCCGGGGTGGAAACGGCTTCCCCGGCCGGCCTCGGTTCCGAGCCCCAGATTCTCCTCCCAATCGACCAGCCGGAAGGCGTAGGTCACCGGCCGTTTGGCCCGGAACCGGACGATCACCGAATTGAACGGGGTGAACGCGTTGGGATCGACGGCGATCAGCTTGCCGTTGACGAACAGCTCGAAATAGTTGTCGGCGAAGATCAGGCCGCTGATCACCTCGCCGTCCGCGTCGACCTCGGTGACGGGCACTCGATCGATGTCGACCTGGGAGATGTTCCGCGGGGTCACGCCTGTGCAGCGATTGAACAAATCCGTCCCCCGCGGCCCGGTCGTCAACGCGGTGTCCGCGGGCACCCGGATGGTCTTGCCGTCGACCGCGATCTCGCCCATGCGGACGGGCCGGCCGCCGCAGCGGTTCAGATTCCCGGTGACGGCCTCGGCGGCGCCCTGGGAAATGGTCATGGTCTCGGCGCCGGCGGGCTGGGCGGCCAGCAGGCCGAGAAACGCCGCGGCAAGAGTTCGCATGGGAGTTCCTATCGCCTGATCGGTGCGGAAAATCAATCGTCTAACGCGGCAGGCGCCGATATCCGTCGGGATTGAAGCGACGGCCCCCGGAACGCCCCGGTGAATTCCCGGACCCCGGCGGCGGGCGCCCCTGTTTGACGCCCCCGCGCCGGTCACCTATATGGACTCTCGAATCTCAGGCAAATTCAGGCACGTGAAAGGCTTTGCCATGCCATTGTCTCAGTCCACCGAACGCAAGCTGATCCACACCCGCCGCATCGAATGCCACGGCTTCGAGCGCGAGGACGGCCTGTGGGATATCGAAGGCCGGATCACCGACACCAAGAGCTACAGTTTTGAAAACCAGGACCGGGGACTTGTCGCGTCGGGCATGCCGGTCCACGACATGCACGTCCGGATGACCCTGACGCCGGAGCTGGAAGTGGTTGAGGCGGAAGCGGCCACCGAGGCCTCGCCGTTCAACATCTGCCCCGCCATCACCGGCCGGGTCGCCGAACTCAAGGGCCTCAAGGTGGCCCGCGGCTGGACCGACTCGGTTCGCAAGGTGCTGGGCAAGAAATTGGGCTGCACCCACATCACCCATCTACTGATCGGGCCGATGGCCGCCACCGCCTACCAGACCATCATCCCCTACAAGAACCGGAACGTCGGGAAATCCGTGCCGAAGGTGAGGCCGGACGTGCTCGATACCTGCCACGCGCTGGCCAGCGACGGCGAGGTGGTGCGTGAGCGCTGGCCCCGGTTCTATACCGGCGACGGCGCCGCGGACGAACTGATCTCCGATACCGACGCGGTCTCTTAGCGTTCCAAAGGCGTCATGCCCGTGCTCGACACGGGCATCCACGAAGACATTTCACGACGGAGGCGGGAGCACCAAGCTCCCTGCGCCACCCCCCTCACCTATCCTCTTCCTCTCATCGGGGGAGAGGGGGATTCGCCTATTCGGATTCCTCTACCCGAGTACCTCCTTCAGCCTGGGATCGTCCCTGGCGTACTTGCGGGCGCGGAAGATGCGGTTCGAGTGTCCCATCTGCGGATCGGCAAAGTAGAAAGGCGACACGTATTCCCACACGATCCCGCCGCCCGGCGTCACCTCGAACAGACGCCCGTGCAGACCCTCATCGATGAACGTGTTGCCGTTGGGCAGCCGCTCGGCGGCCGAAATCCGCGCCGAGAAAAATGTCGAGGTCGGATCGCCCTTGTACATCCAGACGATCTCCCGGCTGTCGGGGTCGATTTCCAGTATGCGGGAATACTCCGGCGTGGTCTGTTCCGAGCCGTTGGCGAAGATCAGGATATTGCCGTTGTCCAGCCGGTGGGGATCGTGCTGCCCGCCCCACTTCCAATCCTGCATTTCCCAGTCGATGTTGCCGGTTTCGCGGTTCACCAGGATGATCAGGCTCAACGACCGGAAGCTGACCAGGATGTTGCCGTCCGCCTGCACATGACACGCATTGGCATGGGCGAACTCGTGGCGGTTGTGATGGTCCCTCAGGGGATACTTGTCGTAGGGGAAGTGATCCTGCATCCGCCACTCCCAGACCTGGTTGCCGTCCCGGTCCACCTCGCGGAGGACGTCCTCGTAGACGCCGCCGTCATCATGATCGCTGTCCGGCAATCCGCCCTTCACCCGCTTGGCATCCTCGGACGGGATCAGGTCCCACGCCAGATACAGCACGTTGCCCGATGCCGTCGGATTAAGGTCGTGATGCTGAAAGCGATCGGTAAATTCCCAGACGATGGAGGAATCCTTGTCCAGTTCCAGAATTCGCCCGCCTCTCGCCGAGAGTTTCGGCGCGTCGGGGGTCTGGCAGGTGACCAGGATATTTCCGTTGTCGAGGAACTGGGCGTAATTCCCAAGTTTGCCCGGCAGTTGCCATTGGTGAACGATGGCGCCGGTTTCGTCGAGCAGGTAGCTGTTTCGGCCGTTGGCCGGTGAAAACAGCACGTAGCCCGCCAGAGCATCGCCCTTCCTGTATTCCGTAACCCCGTGCGCCAATGGCCTCATGATCGTTCTCCCTGGTCGTCGCCTGATTATCGTCTGATCGTCGTTTAGGTCCGAGACCTAAGCACCGGACCTCGCCAACCTCAAGTCCGCCGTGGCCGGACAGCCGGCAAAGCGGCGGCGCATCCAAGATTTCCCGGATGCGATTAGTTTTTCTCCCCCGGCGCCTCATCGGGTGATCGGGCCGTCACGCTCAGCGCGTGCACCGGGCCGGCGAGTTCGTCCCTCAGGACATCGTAGACCGCGCGCTGACGGGCGACCCTGTTCTGTCCCGCGAACCCGTCCGCGACGATGGTCACTTTGAAATGGCTTTCCCCGTCGCCGCCGGGATTACCGGCGTGGCCGGCGTGCAGATGGGATTCGTCGACGATCTCCAGCGCGCTCGGCTCGAACGCGGCTTCGAGTTTTGATCGGATGGTTTCGGCGACGGACATGGAGCTTATGTCGCAAATGCCGCGCCCGGGAGCAAGCCGGACATTGCACCCATTCGATTCCCGACTATCTCAAGGTCATGCGCTGTTCCGGGGAGAAAACCCTGGGGCGGCGTTTCGTGCTCCCGGGGGGCGGGTTGGAATTTAAGCAAGTCATCAAATGTCCATTAATGTCCATGAATGTCCATTCCAGCCCACGCAAAATGGAGCCCGGCCTTGATCGGTTGGAATTTAAAAATCATAGTGCCCGGAGGGAAATCCCGAGTGCCCGGAGGGAAATCACGAGTGCCCGGAGGGAAAACAAGCCTGCCCGGAGGGAAAACAAGAGAGCCTGCATGACGGCGCGGCGCACAAAATACCAAGGCGACCCGGAGGCGGCGGCGGTTCACGCCTGCGCCTGGCCGGACTGCGGCGCGCCCGCCGGATACAAGGCGCCGCGGTCGAAGGAGGAACTCCGGGACTATGTCTGGTTCTGCCTGGACCACGTCCGCGAATACAACAAGTCGTGGAATTATTACGAGGGCATGGACGATGCCGAAGTCGAAGCGGCGGTGCGCTCGGACACCACCTGGAACCGCCCGAGCTGGCCCCTGGGGGACAATGGGCGCGAAAATTTAGGGCATGGGACGGGACCCGAGAAAAACGGTTACAAACCGGGCGATTTTGTTAATATGCGCGACCCTTTCGGCCTGTTTGACGATCAGGCTGTCAACTGGTCACCGTCCAGCGAGGTGGTTAACGGCCGGGTATTGACCGAGCCCGAGCGAAGAGCCGTTCGCGTCCTGGGCCTCGATTTTCCGCTTGAAGAGCGGGACGTGAAGGCCCGTTACAAGGAGCTGGTCAAGCGTTACCATCCCGATGCCAACGGCGGCGACAGAGGCGCGGAAGAAAAGTTTAAACAGATTACCGGGGCCTATGAGACAGTCCTCACCTGTCTCGCCAGATAACGCCTCGAGGAAACCGGAAAGAACAATGGCTACGACACACGACCACGCCGATTTTCCCCTGACCGAACCGGATATCAAGGTCTCGGTCAGCCAGGTGTTCGGCCTCCAAAGCGATATGGAAGTCCCCGCCTTCTCGGAAGCCTGCGAGTATGTGCCCACCCTCGACGAATCCTACCGCTTCGACAAGGAAACCACCCTCGCCATCCTCGCCGGCTTGGCCCACAACCGCCGGGTCATGATCCAGGGCTATCACGGGACCGGCAAGTCGACCCATATCGAGCAGGTCGCGGCGCGGCTCAACTGGCCGTGCGTACGGGTGAACCTGGACAGCCATATCAGCCGGATCGATCTGGTCGGCAAGGACGCCATCGTCCTCAAGGACGGCCAGCAGGTGACCGAGTTCAAGGAGGGCATCCTGCCCTGGAGCCTGCAGAACCCCGTGGCGCTGGTGTTCGACGAATACGATGCGGGCCGCCCGGATGTGATGTTCGTCATCCAGCGGGTACTCGAGGTGGAAGGCAAGCTGACGCTGTTGGATCAGTCCGCGGTGATCAAGCCCCACCCCTATTTCCGCCTGTTCTCGACCGCCAACACGGTGGGCCTCGGCGATACCACGGGGCTCTATCACGGCACCCAGCAGATCAACCAGGGCCAGATGGACCGCTGGAATATCGTCACCACGCTCAATTATCTGGAGCACGATGCCGAGACCGAGATCGTGCTCGCCAAGGTGCCGGCCTATTCCACCAAGGAAGGCCGGGACACGGTGAGCAGGATGGTGGAGATCGCCGATCTCACCCGGACAGGGTTCGTCAACGGCGATATTTCGACCGTGATGTCGCCCAGGACGGTGATCATCTGGGGCGAGAACGCGCAAATCTTCGGCGATCTTGGTTTCGCCTTCCGGCTCACGTTCCTCAACAAGTGCGACGAGATCGAACGGCCGGTGATCGCCGAATATTACCAGCGCTGTTTCGGCGAGGAGCTGCCGGAAAGCGCCGCCAACGTCACCATGGCGTGAGGCCGCGCGTTAGCGGGTAAATCGGATGGCGGTGGACCCAGAAGGCCAGGATCTGATCAAGCGGGTCACTGAAGCGGCCCTGAAGGCGGTCTCCAGCCGGGACGACGTCAACGTCTCGTTTGCGCCGGGCGCCCACGGCCTGACCATCGGGCCGGACGGCGGCAATGCCCGCCTGCCGGCGCCGGCCCGTCAGTTCAGCCACGAAGATTTATGCGCGCTCCGCGGCGAGGCGGACGCGGCGGCGTTGCGTCTGCGCTATCACGACGAGGCGCTTTACCGGAAACAGGCGCCCTCGACCCTCGGCGGTGCGGCCGTGTTCGACAACGCCGAGCAGGCGCGGGTGGAAGCGCTCGGCTGCCGCAATATGACCGGGGTTGCCCAGAACATCCGCGAATTCCGGGACGCCGATTGCCGCCAGAAGGGCTATCACCAGGTGGTCGACAAGGACATCGCGCAACTCGCCGACGCGGCCGGGCTTTTGGTCCGCGAAAAAGTCACCGGCGAACCGACGCCCGCATCCGGCCAGCCGCTGATGGAGCAGTGGCGGGATTGGATCGAGGACAAGATCGGCGCCGAGCTTCGCGAATTGCCCCGATGCGTTCACAACCAGGAGCAGTTCGGCGAGAACCTGCGCGATATCCTGGAGATTCTCGAATTGGCGCCCGAATCCGATTCCGATTCCGAGAGCCAGGACAACACCTCCGACGAACAAGATCAGGAAACCCAGGACCAGGACGAGCAGGACAACGCCGATTCCCAGTCCGACGACGGCGCGGAAGATTCCGATTCCATGGAGATGGACGCGGACTCCATGGAATCCGATTCCGACGAGGACATGGAAACCCTGATGGATCCCTCCGAGCTCGAAGAAGATCCGAACGTCAGCATGCGGGGCCGGCCCATGCGGCCCGAATTCTCCGAAAACTCCTTGCCGGCCTATATGGCGTTCGCCACCGAGTTCGACGAAGTGACCGCGGCGGAAGCCTTGTGCGAGCCCGAGGAGCTGGGGCGGCTCCGGGCCCAGCTCGACCAGCAGCTGTTGCACATGCAGGGCGTTGTGGCGCGGCTCGCCAACCGTCTGCAGCGCCGCCTGATGGCTCAGCAGCAGCGTTGGTGGGAATTCGATCTCGACGAAGGCCTGCTGGATGCCAGCCGGCTTCACCGGGTGGTCGTCGACTCTCGCCACGCACTTTCCTACAAGGTCGAGAAAGAGGCCGACTTCCGGGATACCGTCGTCACCCTGCTGATCGATAATTCGGGCTCCATGCGCGGCCGCCCCATTTCGGTGGCCGCCATGAGCGCCGATATCATCGCCCGGACGCTGGAACGCTGTGCGGTGAAGGTCGAGGTCCTGGGCTTTACCACCCGTGCCTGGAAAGGCGGCCAGGCGCGCGAGAAGTGGGTCGCCGATGGCAAACCGGCGGCGCCCGGCCGGCTGAACGATCTCCGGCACATCATCTATAAGGCGGCGGACGCGCCGTGGCGGCGGGCCCGGCGCAATCTCGGCCTGATGCTGCGGGAAGGTCTGCTGAAAGAGAATATCGACGGCGAGGCCCTGCTTTGGGCCCACAACCGGCTGATTGTCCGGCCAGAGCAGCGGCGCATCCTGATGGTGATCTCCGATGGCGCGCCCGTCGACGACGCCACCCTCTCGGTCAATCCGGGCAACTATCTGGAGAGGCATCTTCGGACGGTGATCGATTATATTGAACGCCGCTCACCGGTGGAGCTCACCGCCATCGGCATCGGCCATGACGTCACGCGCTACTACCGCCGCGCGGTGACGATCAACGACGCCGAAGAATTGGGCGGCACCATGATGCAGAACCTTGCCGAACTGTTCGAAGAGGAGACCTCGGTGCCCCGGCACGCACTGGTGCACTAGGGTGAGCCGCCATAGGGGTGGTGCGGCGATGAGGACGGCGCGGCACAAGGTCCCTCGCCCCCGTCAGGGGGAGAGGAAGAAGTCGCGTTGCCGCATCGGGTTCCCTCGCCCCCGTCAGGGGGAGAGGGATGCGGAGGCTTGGCGGGCGCGAGCCCGACTTAGCCGGCGCTGGGTGAGGGGGAATTTTGTATCGCCCCCACCCTCTCCCGGAGCGAGAGGGAGCTTGCCGTGCGTTCCCTCGCCTCCTTCCCGGGGGAGAGGGGCAGGGTGAGGGGGCGCAAAAAGGAGACTCCCCCAATTGAGTCCGCACCCTAGACGACCCGCCGGGCAACCCGGGCAACCCAAACAAAAAGGCCCGCTGTTGGGCGAGCCTTCCGCGACATCGTGAACAATCGGCGCTTAAGCGGCGGCCCGGTCCCGGGCCTTCTTCAGCCGGCGCTTGAGCTTGCGGCCCTCGGGTGCCAGCTTGGCGGCTGGCGTCTCGGCAAGAAACGCATCGAGGCCGCCCTTGGCGACGATGGTGCGCAGCGCCGAGGCCGAAATCTTCAGCGACACCGGACCCAGCACGTCCGAATGGACGGTGGTCTTCTGGACGTTGGGCAGAAACCGCCGACGGGTCTTATTGTGCGCGTGGCTCACGTTGTTGCCGCTCTGGACGCCCTTGCCGGTCAGTTCACATCGGCGCGCCATCATCTTCTCCTCATCGTCCCGCCCGGGCGGCGGGGTCAAAACCAACGGCGGACGCCCGTAGCGCCCGCGAGGCCGGTGTTTTAAGGCTCGAAACGCCTATGGTCAAGCCCGTGATCGGCCTCCGCCAACCCCTGGCGGCCTTGAGGTTCTTGTCCGGCTTGTCGAGGATCTACCGGGTGGTCATCCGGTTCCGCTCAGGCCCGAGGAGGATCGCCAATTCCTTGGTCATGAAACCGCTTTCCACGGTCTCGATGCACACCCTTTTTAGGGCCCCGGCGGACCATGGGCGTGCTCCTGCCCCAGGCCAAGAGGCGGCGGCGGCGAAGGCTTGACTCACCGCGGGAGACTTCCAAAATGGAATAGAGACCGAAGACGTCCGGGACACGCACCAAATGAGTTTCTACGCGGATTCAGACTATCCCGTTCGGCAAGACCTCGCCGATATCCACGAATCGCAAATGAGCCAACTGTCCGAGCCGGGCACCTGGGGAAGCAGCGCCCAGCGGATCGCCATCGCGACGGAGGCCAGGCGTGCCGCCTATGACGCCGGACAATTGGAAGCGCCGGAGGGAGGCGACCCCGAACCCGAGGTCCCGCTTACCGAGGTCGCCAAGGCGGTCGTTCGAAAACTCGCGGTCTCGCCAAAAGATTTTCTCGAGGACTCGTACCAGGAGGCCCGCGACGGGGGCCTGAGCGACGAAGAATATGTGGAGATCGTCGGAATCGTCTCCCGGATGGTTGATCTGGACATATTCGCCCGAGGCATCGGCGTGCCGCTAAGGCCGCTGCCGAGCCCCGGCCCAGGCGAGCCCAGCCGCGCCCGGCCCGAGACCGCGAAGCAGGAGTTGGCGTTCGTCCCGACCATTCCCAATCCGCCGGAGGGCGGCGCCGAAGCGGCGGATCTGTATGGCGAGCATCCGATGCCCTACATCGTGCGCGGCATGAGCCTTGTGCCGGACGAGTTGCGGCGTCATGTGGAACTGGAGCAGGTCCAGTACCTGCCGCTGGCGAATATTCGAATCCCCGACTATCAGCAACATGAGGGCTTCAGCCGCTCTCAGGTGGAGACCGTCGCGGCGCGGGTATCGGCGCTCAACGAGTGCTTCTACTGAACGGCCGGTCACGCATTGTTCCTCCGTGAGAGTGGACGCGCAACCGAAACCGAGATCAATCTGGAGGCGCTGGTGCGGCCGGATCGGGACGTAGGCGTGCCGGGCGGCGCGGAACTACTTGCTTTCTCCGATGCCATCCTCGGCAATGACCGGGCGGCCCTTGATGAAACACGGTCGGCGGTGGCGGCAGCCATCGGGCCGCAGGCCGTTCCCGCGGCCTCGGCGATTGCCGCCAACTTCTCCAAGAACGACCGCATCGCCAACGGTTGCGGCATTCCCGTCGATGAGATGGGCCTCAAGCGGACCGGGGAAATTCGGGAGCAGCTGGGCCTGAATGATTTCCGCTCGGCGCGGAATACCTTCCGGCACTACGGTTAGAACAGTTTTCGGCCGAATTGATCCGATTTGGCCGGGAACCGCTCTCACGATCTACTTTTTGCCGAACTGGTAGATGAACTGCGCGATATCGCCTTCGAGCGGGAACGACAACATACCCATGACCTCGTAGCCGAGCAGCCACGGCGTGACATAGAACCGGATCATGAAGAAGAACCACGCGACATAGAGCGGAACAAATATCGGGATCAGAAATCCGGGCGTGATGGGGGAGAACAGCCGCAATAGCGGATTCGTCGAGTTCACGAAAAACCGCATGAAAAAAAACGACGAGTTCTCGGGCAGGAACAGCGACATGCCGGCCCGGCCGATGAGCGTCCACATGACAACGCCCATAATATAGTCGATGACGATGATCCAGAGGGGGAAGGCCTCGGCCACACCTGGTCTCCCAACTTCTTGATTGACGCATCCCAAAAATAGTTCGGGGCGAAGCCAAGCTCCGCCCCGAACCCTTGTGCGTTCGGACGATTAGTGGTCCGAGGAGAGAACCGTAGCTCCCTTCGGAATCCGCATCTCGTCGACCATCCGTTGAGTTTCCTCATCCGGTTCCTCGGTCATCTGCGTAACGACGACCATCGCCACCAGACTGACCGCCATACCGACGATGCCGAACCTCAGATGATCCAGACCGATGAACTCGGCGCCGCCCATGAACCGGACCCAGATCAGGTACGCGGTTCCGGCAACGAAGCCAAAGACCATACCGGCGACGGCGCCTTGCCTATTGGCTCTCTTCCACCATATGCCCAGAACGAGCGGGAAGAAGAGACCCGAAGCGGCAAAGTTAAATGCCCACGCCACGGCCCCGAGAATGCTGGTCAGCTTCAAGCTGGCCACGGCTGCGCCGGCCGCGCCGATCACGATCAACAAGACCCGGGCCGCAACCAGACGTTTCCTTGTGTCCGCGTTGGGGTCGATCATCTTGTAGTAGAGATCGTGCGACAGGGCGTTGGCGATGGCCAGCAGCAGACCGTCCGCCGTCGACATGGCTGCCGCCATGCCGCCCGCGGCGACCAGACCCGAGATCACGAACGGCAATCCGGCGATTTCCGGCGTTGCCAGCACGACGATATCGCCGCGCATGAAGAATTCGTTGATCTGCAGGATGCCGTCGGCGTTGCTGTCGACGATCTTAAGCATGCCGACATTGCTCCACTTCTGAATCCAGTCGAGCGAGGCTACCTCCGAGAATGATTTCCCGATGATGCCTGTCGCCAGGTTGGGATCCAAAACCTGCAACTTGGTGAACGTCGCCAAGGCAGGTGCCGTGAAGTACAGCAGGAAGATGAACAGCAGCGACCATGCCACCGACGTCCGCGCCGCCTTCACCGATGGGGTGGTGAAGTAACGCATCAGAATGTGCGGCAAGGAGGCCGTACCGGCCATCATCATGAACGCCAGGGTGACGAACTTCCAGTTGGCAAGCGCACTGGCGCCCGCCGTCGCGTGCTCGACGGTCAAAGCCCGGAGACCCGCAAAAGTCTCGGCGGGCTTCAGGTCACCGACCTTCTGCAACGCTTCCAGTTCGACCACCCGGGCGATCGCGTCGCCATAGGCGAACTGCGGGATCAGGCCGAAGCCCTGCTTGTTGGACATCCAGATCACCGGCACCAGATAGGCGATGATCAGCACGATGTACTGCGCCACCTGGGTCCAGGTCACCGCCCGCATACCGCCGAGCATCGAGCACAGCAGAATGCCGAGGAGACCGAACCAGACGCCGACCCCGAACGGAATCTGCAGCGCCCGCGCTGCGATGGTGCCGGTCGCGTTGATTTGCGCCGTCACGTAGGTGAAGGACGCGACCACCAGAACAATCACCGCGCACAAGCGGGCCAGATCGCCGCCATACCGGGTTCCGATGTAGTCCGGTACCGTATAGCAGCCGAACTTCCGGAGATAGGGCGCCATCAGCGAGGCCACCAGCACATAACCGCCGGTCCACCCGACGACGAAGGCGAGATAGCCGTGACCGCCGAAATAGATACCGCCGGCCATCGCGACGAAGGAAGCGCCGGACATCCAGTCCGCCGCCGTCGCCATGCCGTTGAATACCGCCGGAACCTGTCGGCCGGCGACGTAGTAGGCGTCGACCTGCATCGTCCGCGACAGCCATCCGATGGCGGCGTAGATGACAACGGTGAAGAGAACGAACAAAATACCGATCGCCTCTGCGTCGACGCCAACCTGCTCGAGGATGGCCATCAACAGGATGAAGACAACAAACCCACCGGTATAAAGACCGTAGATTTTGGGCAGGTTGTCGATGAAGTTACCTTTCATGGTGTCTCTCCTCTCAACCGGCCGTTAGCCGTCTTCCTCTGCCACGCCGAACTCTTCATCGATCGAATTTTGCCGGGAAGCCAACCAGAAGATCAGCACGACAAACACGACCAGTGATCCCTGCGCCGCCATGTAGAAGCCGAGCGGGAATCCGAAGAATGAAAATGCATTGAGATCGCTCGCGAACCAATGCACCACGAAAGAGAAGATGAACCATAAGACCAAGACCGTAATGGTCAGGTTCTTGGTTTTTGCCCAGTGCGCGGCACGCACTTCGGGCGACACGTCAGTCATCTGTGATGCTCCCAATCCGAGTTAGCCACATGCACGCGACATCCCATTCTGGGTCCGCCACGCTCGCTCTAATTCCTGCCAACTTACTGACCCGATCATTCTGACCCGACCGATGCACTTCTCTTCCCAGGAATTTACTGTTGGGTTATTGACGGCAATGCCGTAGGTGGTACCCCTTTATTGCACCTCAATGACGCTACCTCATTTTCATGCGAACGCAAAATAAAATGTTGAAAGACCTCCGCGACGGCGTCAAAGAAGCTATATTCTTCATATGGTTAGCCCTTCGCGCCCTCAAGTTTTGGCGGAGGGAACCGCCCATATTGACGCCGACCGGCTTGGCGGGATTCGTTGAAACCCGGGCCAAGTACGTCGCCCAGCGAACCCTGTTCGGCTACGTCAAGACCCGGGCCGGCACCCGCTACACCTCGCTCTTCGAGGACGAGATATTCGTCGCCTCGGTGGACGCGGCGAAGTGGGAGATTTATCTCGCCTGCCTCGCCGACCTCGCGATTTATGCCGCCGCCGCCATCGGCCGGACAGGCACCTTCGACAAGCCGGCCCTCGACGGCCTCGCCCGGGACTGCTTCCTCGCCGGGCTGGTGGTTGACCAACTGCCCGATCGCCGCGCCGAAGGCTTCGGCCAGGATCGGGACGCCTTCGACCGGCGTCTCGCCGAAACCCGATGGGCCGAGATTCCCGAGGGCGAGGCGGTGTTCGAGAACAGCCTCAAGGCGCTGGTTCACTGGGCGCCGGTCGCCGACGAACTCAAGAAGTACGACGTCGAGCCGGTGCGCAACTCCATGCGCTTCCAATGGAAGACGGTCCGCGACCAGCTCAAGAGCCAGCTCGACGCCGGCGCGGTCGCCGCCAGCCTCTCGTCCCCGGACTGATCCTCGCGCCCGCTTCGGCGGGCCGTTTTTGCCTAGGGTCGGGACTCAATTAGGGGATTCTCCTTTTGCGCCCTCTTATGGTGCCCTTCTCCCCCTGACGGGGGCGAGGGACCTTGTGCCGCGCCGTCCTCATCGCCGCAATACTCCCATGGTGGCTTAATTGAGTCCGGACCCTAGAGCGGTTTCCGGCCAAATTGAACCATTTGGCCCGAATCTGCTCTAGCGTTTGCAGAAACCCATCAGGGTCGCTTTGGCCACGTGGTTGAAGTTGAGCTGGAAGCCCATCACCGCGCACGGCGTCTCCTCGGTCACCGGCAGCGCTTCCTCGCTCACCGCGTAGAGGGTGAACAGATAGCGGTGCGGATGATCGCCCTGGGGCGGACACGGGCCGCCATATCCGACGAAGCCGTAATCGTTCCGCGCCTGGACGCTGCCGTCCGGCATGGCGCCGCCGGGCGTTCCGGCCCCGGCCGGCAGCTCCCGGAGGTCGGCCGGCAGGTTGAGCGCCAGCCAATGCCAGAACCCGGACCCGGTCGGCGCATCGGGATCGAACATCGTCAACGCCAGGGACTTGGCGCCCGCCGGCGGGTCGGTCCAGGACAGCTGCGGCGAGACGTTGCCGCCGGCGCAGCCGAAGCCGGCCTCCTCGTTGACCGCCTGCTCGAGCGCCAGGTACTCGCCGTCGGCGAAGGCGCTGCTGCTGAGAATGAACCCGGCCATGTAAACCTCCCTGTTTCGATAAAGATCCGCCCGTACCTAACCGATGATGCCGTTCAATGTCGCGCTGGGCCGCATGGCGGCGTCCACCATGTCTTGAGGCGCATGGTAGTATCCGCCCAGATCGACGGGCTTGCCCTGCGCCGCCAGCAGCTCGTTGTTGATCTTGTCCTCATTGCCGGCCAGCGCCTCGGCGATGGGGGCGAAGTGGGCCTTCAGATCCCCGTCCGCGTCCTGGGCCGCCAGCGCTTCCGCCCAGTAGAGGGCGATATAGAAGTGGCTGCCCCGGTTATCGATCTCATTGACCTTGCGGCTCGGCGACTTGTTCCCGTCCAACAGCCTCCCGATGGCGGTATCCAAGGCATCGGCCAAAACCTGGGCCTTGGGATTGGACTTGGCCTGGGCGAGGTGTTCCAGCGACGCGCCCAGCGCGCAGAACTCGCCCAGGGAATCCCATCGGAGGTGCCCCTCCTCCTGCATCTGCTGAACGTGCTTGGGGGCCGATCCGCCGGCACCGGTCTCGAACAGACCGCCGCCGTTCATCAGCGGCACGACGGAGAGCATCTTGGCCGAGGTGCCGAGCTCGAGGATGGGGAACAGGTCGGTGAGGTAATCGCGAAGCACATTGCCGGTGACCGAGATCGTGTCGTCGCCGTTCTTCATCCGGGTGAGCGAATATTTGGTGGCGTCGACGGGCCGCATGATGCGGATGTTGAGGCCCTTGGTGTCGTGGTCCTTCAAATAGACCTCCACCTTCCCGATCAACTCGGCGTCATGGGCCCGGTCCTTGTCGAGCCAGAACACCGCCGGGACCCCGGTGGCCCGGGCCCGCGTCACGGCGAGCTTCACCCAGTCCCGCACCGGCGCATCACGGGTAATGGCGGCGCGCCAGATGTCGCCCTCCTCCACGCGGTGCTCGATCAGGGTGTTGCCGCCCGCATCGACCAGCCGGATGGCGCCGCCGGCCGGCGCCTTGAAGGTCTGCGGGTGGGAGCCGTACTCCTCCGCCTTCTGGGCCATCAGTCCGACATTCGGAATGGAGCCCATGGTGGCCGGATCGAAGGCGCCGTTTTCCTTGCAGAAATCGATGGTCGCCGAATAAACCCCGGCATAGGACGAATCCGGGATGACGCACTTGGTGTCATGTTCCTCGCCGTCGGGTCCCCAGCCCTTGCCGCCGCCCCGGATCAGCGCCGGCATGGACGCATCGATGATCACGTCGGAGGGCACATGGAGGTTGGTGATGCCCTTGTCCGAGTTGACCATATACATGGGCTGCCGGGATTCCATGCAGGCGTTGAAATCCCGTTCGACATCGGCGCGGACGCCGTCGGGCAGTCCGGCGATCTTTTCGGCGAGTTCGCCGATTCCGTTGTCGGGGACGACGCCGGCTTGTTCGAGAACCGCGCCGTGGCGGTTGAAGAGCGGTTTCAGATAGGCCGTCACCGCGTGGCCGAAGATGATCGGGTCCGAGACCTTCATCATGGTCGCCTTCAGGTGAACCGAGAACAGCACCCCGCGGTTCTCGGCATCGGCGATCTGGCGCTCGAAAAACAGCGACAGCGCCTTGGCGCTCATCATCGTGGCATCGACCACGTCGCCGGCCAGGATGGGCGTCGCCCCCTTGAGTTCGGTGACCGTCCCGTCCGTGCCGACGAACTCGATCCGCGCATCGCCCGCCTGGTCGGCGGCGACGGTCAGCGCCTTCTCATTGGTGAAGAAGTCCTCCCGGCCCATGGTCGAGACGTGGGTCTTGGACTCCTTGGTCCACTTGCCCATCCGGTGCGGGTTCTTCCTGGCATACTCCTTGACCGCCTTGGGCGCCCGGCGGTCCGAATTGCCTTCGCGCAGCACCGGGTTCACCGCCGATCCCTTGACCTTGTCGAAGGCGGCCAGCACCGCCCGGTCTTCATCGGACGAGACCTCGTCGGGATATGCGGGCACCGTGTAGCCCTGTTCCCGCAGCTCCTTCACCGCCGCGTTGATCTGCGGGACGGAGGCCGAAATGTTGGGCAGCTTGATGACGTTGGCGCCCGGCTCCTTGACCAGCTCGCCGAGCTCCGACAGGTCATCCGGCCGCTTCTGGTTGCCGGACAGATGGTCGGGGAAATTGGCGAGGATGCGGCCGGCCAGCGAGATATCCTTGGTGCCGACGGAGATGCCGGCCGGCCGGGTGAACGCCCTGATGATGGGCAGGAAGGACGCACTCGCCAATTCGGGCGCTTCGTCCACCCTGGTGTAGATAATGTCGGGCCCGGCGGCGGGCCTGCCGTTCTTGCCGTCGCTCATTTTGTCAATCTTCCCTGGCGTCCCTGGATATCCCTGTGTTCTGCGCCGGAACACCGCGGTTCCGGGCGGCCCTTTTTAGTCAGCCCGGCCCCATTGGGCAAGCCAAGCCCCATGGCCAACCCCATGGCCAACCCCTTGGCCAACCCCGTGGCCGGCCCCCTGGGAAGCGCCAGGCGAATCAGATGAACACGTTCGCTTTAAATTCCAAGCCCCAAATCCCAACACGGCGTTCCGCGCGGGCTGCAATGGACATTCATGGACATTAATGGACATTTGATGACTTGCTTAAATTCCAATTCGGTCGTTTCGCCACGGAGAACATGGAGCGCACGGAGCGCACGGAGCCCACGGAGGAGGGCTGAATCACCCTCACCCCGACCCTCACCCAGAGGGAGAGGGGGAAATTATTCCCTCTCCCCCGATCATGGGGGAGAGGGATGCGCAGGCTTGGCGGGCGGGAGCCCGGCTTAGCCGAAGCTGGGTGAGGGGGGGCCTCGGTGCGCTCTCCAGGTGAACAATTCAATCCAGGCCGTCCAGGAACTCCTCCTGGGACAGCCCGTCGCCGCCCGCCGCTTGCAGCGCGCTCCCGCCGCTCCGCGGGCGGATGGTCGCGCCGCCATGCACCAGACCCAAAATCCGGGCCTGGAGCTCGACGGTCTGCAGCACCGTGTCCAGATCGCCGGCGGCGAGCGCGGCGTCATAAACCGGCGCCAGCTTGCCGATCAGGCCGCCGGCCAGTTCGGCCCGCAGATCGCCCCGGCCGGTGGAAAGCTCGGCAATGCGGGCGAGAATTTGCGGCCGGATCAGCAGCCGCGAAGCCTGCCGGGCGGGATCGGCGTCGCCATAGCCCGCTTCCCGGGCAGCGTCCGCCCCGTGGGGACGGCGGGCATAGGCCGCGCAAAAGGCCTCCGCCCTTTTGGTGAGCGGCGAGGCGGCGTCGCCGGATGGGTCGCCGGAATTGTCGATGGTCATATTGGTGAGGGGCGTGGTGGTGTCGTCAAAAGTGTCGGTCGTCATAAAAGAACCCATGTGTCGCGAAGCCAGATTTTGGTGGAAGGCGGCCCTTATATAGGCAGGGGGTGGAGGACACGGGAGTCCCTCACAAATGACTATTCAGCACCACGATGTCGGGCTCCGGGGCGGCGGCGATGGCCGGGAACATTGCGGACGTGCCTCAAGATCGAACTCGTCCCAGAAATTTGTTGAAACCCCCGCGAATCTCTATATTAAGTTGATTGAGAAATCAGGGTGGATCATAACCTCTAGTAGCAGATGAATGAGTTTGGGATTCGGGAACTCTACGCTCCCGATATGGATCATGTGCTTGATGTGGTGCTACTGCATGGTCTGGATGGCGACGCTCAAGATACTTGGCGCCATCAGTCCGGCGGGTTTTGGCCGGATTGGTTGAGCAACCAATTTCCGAGAATAAGGGTTCTCAGCGTCAACCACCCTTCAAAAAAATTTGCCGAACTCTTTGCGGGCGGCGGAATGTCGCTGATAAATCGCTCTCGAGCTACGTTGGATCTTCTACTCGCGCACAGCGTTGGAACTAAACCCGTTATCTTCGTTGCTCATAGCCTGGGAGGGTTAATTATAAAAGCCGTCCTAAGGCGGGCCAAAGACCAAGGTGGGCCCAAGAATAATCGCCTTTTGGCAAATGTGGCGGGAATAGTCTTTCTTGCGACACCTCATGATGGGTCGGGTCTGGCAAACCTATTGAATGTAATTCCTATTCTGCCTTCGGATATCTTAGACGACCTAAAAGAGGGCTCAGACCAACTTCTTGACTTAAAGGATTGGTACATTGCCCATGCTGCAGAACAAAAGATTCCCACGAAGGCGTTCTGTGAGAGTAAACCGACCGGCGGAATAATTGTGGTCAGCCAGACGTCGGCTGCACCAGGCCCATCAGATGGTAGTCCGGTACCGTCAGACGCTAGTCACGCTGACATCTGTAAATTTGCCTCTTCAGACAATGCGATCTACCGGTCGATAGAGAGCTTCATCGCTGACTGTTGTACTCGATTGAGTCTGGACCCTAGCTCATCTGTTTCACGTGATGACCTCGATTACTATACCGTGCCGGCAGAGGGTGATCGAAAAACACTCGAAGAAAAGCTGAGTGACGGTGGCAGAGCCGACGAGATCAGGTTTGCAATTGCCCAAAAGGAGCGGATCGCAAAAATTCTTACTCGAAATGTCCTTTCGTCAATAGACCGTGCAAAGAACAAGGATTTTCTCGGCAACATTGTCTCGCGATTTACTCTAGCCGTGTCTCCCAGAATACACGCCGGAGACAGCCGAATTGCAGTAAATTCCGCGATCCAGGATGCGGTGATAAATCCCTTGTTGGATTTGAATGATCATCCGCTCGCGAACCAAGACGATGTTCACGCGGCAGTCTATTATCTAACTGGTCACTGTCATATCGCGTGGGACGCGCCAGAAGATGATTAGACTCTGGCATCCGATGCGCGACCCATATCATTGTAGTTTCCGCCTACTTACGCTTTTGCGTTCCGCAAAAGAATATTCACTACCCTTGGCAAGAATCTCGTTCCTGGATTTGTACCTTCTGTTTCCGGAATACCTTCACCTACTTCACTTGCCAAGTCATGGAGCTGAGTTAAGGCGCTCACTTCATATTCGACGCCCTCGGGATAGCTATATTCATCTACCCGATATCCGGCTGGTTTATCGGGAGTTACAGCGTTATCAGCGTGTTGCCATTGATCGTCTTGTGGCAAAAGCGCTCCTATCAAAGGAAGACCACGTTCGTAGCTACGCGACCTTGATCCAGGACGTACTACCGGCCGAATTGGAAGTGCATATTGCTCAACGTACACACGAATATGGAGATCTGTTGCTTTTGCTCTGGGAGGTCGCCGAATTGCCGATGGATGGGCCTAACAGTTTGCTGAGGCAAAACAGGCTTGAACTTGGGGGGAGGCTTAATTGAAATCTCTTCTTCAGCTTCAACGAATGATCGTTATGCGCGGTGGGGGTCGCGTCTACGACGAAAAATTCCACAACGGTCTCAACATCATTAGAGGGGCGAACGGTTCAGGCAAGTCCTCTATCGTCGACCTAATGTTTTATGGGCTTGGAGGCGAACTAGAAAAATGGAAGGAACACGCCGCCATCTGCGATGATGTCATTCTTGAATTAAAACTCTCCGAGTCAGTTGCCACGGTCAGCCGTCAAATCGAGCAGATATCGCGGCGTCCCATGCGAATATTTGCGGGCAACATCGACAACGCATTAAGCAGCGCCTCCGATGGTTGGACGCTTGCACCGTTTGCCCGAGACAGCGAATTACGGAGGAGCTTTAGCGAGTCAATTTTTGAAATTGTAGGACTTCCTCAAGTACCAGTGGACGGTGGGTCGAGCATTACCATGCACCAGATTTTACGACTGATGTATGTGGATCAAACTTCCCCATTTCAAAAGATATTCCGTGCCGAGAATTTCGATCCACGGGATACACGAGAAGCAGTCGCCGAGTTGCTTTGTGGAATTGGCAGTCTCGACCTGTTTTCTAAAAGGATGGAATATCGTTCGGTAAAGGCACAGCTAGATGAAGTGTCCACGATGTACTCCAATCTATCCAGGGCAACCATTTCCCTGGAGAAAAATTTTTCCACTGACGCTATTGGTGCCGAGCTAGCTGTTACGACTCAGAAAATCGAAGAGCTACACTCTAAAATGCTCGACCTCGAAACTTCTGATGTGGATGAAAGTGATGTGGCTAAGGAGTCGGCGTCTGCAAGACGAGAACTGCATTCGCAACTATCGAAATTGCGGGACAAAATTATTGAACTAGAAAGGACTGAAAAATCACTCCTGTTGGAATTGGAGGATAGCGAAAACTTCATAGATCACCTTGAGAAGATGTCTGGCGAATTGGAGAGCGCCGCCCTGGTTTTCGTCGCGCTTGGCGACGTAAAGTTTGAAACGTGTCCCGCGTGCTTTGCGCCGCTGGAAGAGCCCGAAGAAGGTCACTGCCACTTGTGCGGAACCACCCTCTCTGAGGAGGACCGGGCGGCAAAAGCCGCGCAGTTGAAACTAGATATCGAAGGACAAATTAGAGAAAGCAAGCTTCTGCAATCTCAGCGAAGTAAGGAACTCGTGGAAGTGAAGCAACAACTCCGGTCCGATAGAAATCACTTTTCGAGGCTGGCAAGGCAACTAAATGAAGTTGAGCGCGCACCTGTCGATGGCCGACTAGCCCAGATTTCTTCCACAAGCAGAGAAATCGGGTCTCTGGAAGCGCGCTCAATTGAGTTAGAAAAGCTGGCGGAAATTGCGGAGGAACTTTCAGAGCTTGGCAAGGCCAAACGACGTCTTCAGGATCAACTGAATCTGTTGACCGATGAAATTAAGGCGATTCAATTGGCAAAGGATCGTCGGCGCAGAACAGTGTTGAGTAGTATCGCCGACAACGCCCGTTATTTCATCAATAGAGATTTGGAGGAGCACAACGATTTTGAACGAATAGACGACTTTGCGTACAGCTTCGAGGACGATTGGTTTGCAGTAAACGGAGACCCCAACATATCCAGCAGTGCGAGTGGAATGGTAATGCTCAAGAATTGCTTGATGATGGGAATACTAAAAACCTCCCTGGAGGATCCTGAGATGCTGTACCCGCGATTTCTAATTCAAGACAATGGAGAAGATAAAGGCATGGTGCCTAATCGCGTCATGAACTTTCAGCAAATGATAGCCGATTGGTCAGACGATCAGTCACAACCGCACCAGATTATTCTGACTACTTCAACACTTAACCCCGGTCTGGATTCCGATGAATATGTTGTGGGACCGACCTATACAAAAGAAAAACGCACCCTCCAATTCAGCAGGGCGTAGCCCCCTACAAATGACTATTCAAGACCACGATGTCGGGCTCCGGGGCGGCGGCGATGGCCGGGAACACCTCGTCGACCGTATCGACGACGGAGAACAGGTCGAGCACCTTCGGGTGGGCGAAGCCGTTCTCGATGGTCCAGCCGATGAGCGCCTTCAAGGGGTCCCAGTAGCCGGCCACGTTGAGCACCACCACCGGCTTGGCGTGCACCTGGAGCTGCTTCCAGGTGATGATCTCCATCGCCTCGTCGAGGGTGCCGAGGCCGCCCGGCAGGATCACCGAGGCATCCGAGAGCTCGAACATCTTGCTCTTGCGCTCGTGCATGCTCTCGACCTGGTGCAGCTCGGCGAGACCGTCATGCTCCACCTCCAGCTTGGCGAGGAACCTTGGGATCACCCCGATCACGCGGCCGCCCGCTTCGACCGCCGCATCGGCGACGGTCCCCATCAGGCCCAGGCGTCCGCCGCCATAGACCAGGGCGATGTCGCGCCTGGCGGTCTCGCGGCCCAGCGCCGCGGCGGTCGCCGCGTAAGCCGGATCGGAACCCATCTTGGAGCCGCAGAAGACGGTTATGCTCGTCACGTCTCTCACCCGGTCAGTTTACCACGCCCGGCCCGGTGTTCCAGCGGGCTTGCTCGCCGCCGGGACCGCAGGGACCACAGCCCCCCCTCACCCAGCTACGGCTATGGCTCGCAGGCTCGCAAACCCTCCGCATCCCTCTCCCCCCGACGGGGGGCGAGGGGATTCGGCTCGACTCCCTCTCCCTCCGGTAGAGGGTTGGGGTAAGGGTGATTCAGCCCTCCTCCGTGTCCCCGGTGCGCTCCGTGGTGAAATCCGCGTAAGAAGCAGGCAATAAGACTAGGGGCGTCCGTGCCGACCTCTTATAGTAGTCGTTGCGTTGTTTCGCGTTGGGGAACGGATCGAACTCGAAGGGAGACCGGTTCATGCAGTTTCGTTATTTGATTTTTGCCGGGGTCGCGGCGGCCGCGATGATCGCGGCGTCCTCCATCACCCCGCCCGGCACCGGGGCGGCCAACGCCCAGGGCGGCGTCATCGATGCCCGGTCCACAGCCATGAAGACCCTCGGCGGCTCGCTCCGGCGGATCGGCCAGGCGGCATCGGCCGAAGATGCCCGCGGCCCGGCGGCGGCGATTGCCGGCGCGGCGGCGCGCCTCGAATCCCTGTTTCCCGAAGGCTCCGGCGGACCGCCCACCCGCTCCAAGCCCGAAATCTGGCAAAACATGGCCGACTTCAAGGTCAAGCTGGCGGCTCTCAAGGACGCGGCCCAGGCCCTCGACGCGGCGGCCAAGGGCTCCGACCTCGACGCGGTGAAGGCGGCGGCCAGGAACGTCGGCGGCACCTGCGGCGCCTGCCACCGGCTCTACAGGGCGCCGAAATCCTGACGCACCCGGTTCTCGACCGGGACAGGGAAAGGCCGGCTCCGGAAGCCGGCCTTTCGGTATCCGCCCGGAGCCGTGCGTTCGGGGGCAGGCCATCGGCGCGCTGGCCGGGCCGGGCGAATCCGCTTTTCGGGCCGCCTCGAAGCGCCTATATCCTGAGATCATGTCTCGCCGGGTGAAATTCCTGCTGATGCTGCTGGCGGCGCTGGGACCGCCGGGCCTGTGGAGCGGTTCCGCCGCGGCCCAGTCGGCGGAGCGCGGCGCCTACATATTTGCCGCCGCGGGCTGCGCCGGCTGTCATACGGACATCAAGAACGACGGACAACTGTTGGCCGGCGGCCGCGCCCTCGAAACCCCGTTCGGCACCTATTTCGGACCCAACATCACGGCCGACAAGGAGCACGGCATCGGCGAATGGTCGGACGCCGACTTCATCCGCGCCATGCGCGACGGCATCTCCCCCGACGGCGGCCACTACTACCCGGTGTTCCCCTATCCGTCATTCACGTTGATGACCGACGACGATATGCGGGATCTGAAGGCCTACATTTTCTCGCTGCCGGCGGCGGCAACCCCCAACAAGCCCCACGAGATCAGGTTTCCGTTCCGGTTCCGCTTTCTGATGACCGTGTGGAAGTTCCTGTTTTTCGAGCCCGGCGCCTATGCGGCGGATAGCGGACGGAGCGCCGCGTGGAACCGGGGGGCCTACATCGTCCGGGCGCTCGGTCACTGCGGCGAGTGCCATACGCCCCGCAATTTCATGGGGGCGGTGCGGGCCGGCCGGCACCTGTCCGGGAACAAGGCCGGGCCCGACGGCGAGCCGGTTCCCAATATCACCCCGCACCGGACGACCGGAATCGGCGGCTGGACCGGGGATGAGATCGCCGAACTGCTGCGCTCGGGCGAGACTCCCCTCGGCGGCGAAGTGGATGGCGAGATGTGGGAGGTGGTCAAAAACGGCACCAGCAAGCTGACGCCCGGGGACCTGGCCGCGGTCGCCGATTACCTGAAAAACATTCCGGCCATCGCGCATCAGGTCTTCCCCGAGCCCTAGGGCCGGACGCCGCGGCGTATCACGCACCCATGGACCTCTTCGATTCCATCCTCATCCGCTCGGTGGCGGTTCCGTTTCTGGCCACCGGAATCTTCGCCGGACTCATTCGCTGGATTGCCGGCGGCCGGATCGGCAAGTCGCTGGCCGGCGCCGCCGTCGGGGTGGTGTTCATGTGGACGCTGGCCACCCGTCTCGGGGTACCGGACTTCCCGCCCGGCCCCGGCAGCGATGCCACCCTCTATGCCATGCTCATCGGTCTGCTGACCGGGATCGCTCTCGACGCCGCCGCCGACATGGCCGGCCGGCCGGCCATTGCCTACCAGGTGACCGCCATGATCCTGTTCGGGCTGCTGCTGGCCTACTGGCTCGAGCCCGGCTTCAGCGTCGTTTCCATCGTCGCGGCCGCGGTCTGGGTCGTCGCCGTCCTTCGCCTGCGCCGCCGCAATCTCGCCCCGGCCGTCGCCACCGGGATGCTGACCACCGCCGGGACCGGCATGATCATCCTGATTTGGATCGGCGGCTTGGCGGTGGAACGGGAACTGGCGATCGCCTTGACCGCGGCGCTCGCCGGCTTCCTGGTATGGTCGTGGCCGCCGCTCTCCTACCCCGCCGGCGTCACCCTGCTGCTCGCCGGGACCGGGGGCATATTCGCGCTCGCGCTGCGGCTCGCCGATGCGTGGCCGGCGTCGATCGCGGCTTTTGCCGTCTTCGTATTTCTGTTCTTCGCCGATTCGGCGGCCGTGAAAGTCATCAAGCGGCCCCTGCTGCTGTCCCGCGGGGTCTTTCCACTGACCGTCGCCGCGCTGGGAGCGGTTCCCATCGCGCTGAGCGCCGTCATCCTGCTGATTTTGACCAATCTGCCCGCCGAATAGGATGCGCGGGGCCGGGCGATGTCCGGGCGGGCATTGCGCCCGCTCCGGCGGCGGAGTACCTTACGTTTCCGGCGTCCGGCGCCGGGCCCGTAAGCCAGGGTCGGCACGAACGGGGCAGCGACAAGGGCCAATGACAGGGGCCAATGACAGGGGGCAGCGGCAACAGGCGATGACACGGCCATTCATATTGGCGCTTGTCGGGGGTGCGATCGTTATCGCGGCGCTTGCGTTGAGCTTCCTCGGCGACACGGACGAAGGCGAACAGGCGGCGGTGCCGCCGGCCGGTGCGCAGGCAACCGCACCTTCGGGCCAGATCTCGCCCGAGACTACACCCTCGCCCGAGACCGCATCCTCATCCGAGGCCGCACCTTCGGCCCGGACCGCCCCCTCGCCCGAGACCGCACCTTCAGCCCAGACCGCACCCCCGTCCGAGACCGCCGCCGCGGCACCGGCCAAGCCGAGCTCCGACGTCGTCCGGATCGATCCCCAAGGCGGCACGGCCGCGGCGGGACGCGCCGAACCCGCCGAACCCGCCGCCCGCATCCAAACTCCCGACGGCAACAAGGACGAAGGCGAACAGGCGTCGGCGGCGCCGGCCGATGTGCAGGCGCCCGCACCTTCGGCCAAAACCGCACCCTCGCCCGAGAACGCACCTTCGGCCCAGACCGCATCCCCGTCCGGGACCGCACCTTCGGCCAAAACCGCACCCTCGCCCGGGACCGCACCTCCGGCCCGGACCGCATCACCGCCCGAGACCGCATCTTCGGCCCAGACCGCACCCCCGTCCGGGACCGCCGCCGCGGGACCGGCCAAGCCGGGCTTCGACATCGTCCGGATCAATCCCCGAGGCGACACGGTCATGGCGGGACGCGCCGAACCCGGCGCCCGCATCCAGATTCTCGACGGCGACAAAGTACTCGGCGAGGCGACCGCCGACGCCCGCGGCGAATGGGTCTTCGTACCCGCCGCGCCGCTGCCGCCGGGCGACCGGCAATTGTCGCTCCGCACCGTCGAGGCCGGCGACCGGCCGGCCGTCACCTCGGACTCCAACGTAGTGCTGGTCGTGCCGGAAAAGGGCAAGGACATTGCCGGCCGGCCGAGCGAAGAACCGTCCCAGCCACTGGCGCTCAAAGTGCCGTCGGAGGGCAGCGGCGCCACCCAGGTGCTTCAGAAGCCGACCCCGCCGGCGCCCGCCGCCTACACCCCGTCCATTACCATCGATGCGGTGGATTACGACGACCGCGGGCGGCTCAACGTCTCCGGGACCGGTGCCCCCGACGGTCAGGTCCACCTGTATCTGAACAACGAATTTCTTGGCCGGTCGCCAACCGGCGCCGACGGCCGTTGGCGGCAGTCACCGGAGCGGACGGTCGCGCCCGGGGTCTATTCGGTGCGCGCCGATCAGGTGGATGACGCCGGCAAGGTCCTGGCCCGCATCGAGGTGATCTTTGCCCGCTCGACCCAGTTGATCGACGTCCCGCCGGGGACGTTGTTCGTCGTTCAGCCCGGCAACAGCCTGTGGCGGATTGCGCGCCGCACCTATGGCCGCGGGGTGCGGTTCACGGTGATTTTCGAAGCCAACAAGAAGCAAATTCGGGATGCGGATCTGATCTATCCGGGACAGGTCTTCCGTCTGCCGTCGATCAATTGAAGGGCCGGTCCTTCCGGACGCCGGAACGCCCACCCTCCCCCGGCCCGGCAAGCGCTTCGGTGTTTCTCCCGGGCGCGTCCGCCGGATTGGGCACGATGTGTTCGCGAAGCGCCGTGAGACCTTGGGAGCGGCCGCCGAAGACGCTGCCGCCCGACTTCGGTGGCCGAGCGGAAACCCTTGAAAGATAGGCACTTAACGCCGTAGAGACTGGCGAGTAGAATGCCCGCCTTCACCGTTGGAAAAACGTGAGGGAAGATGTCCGGGATTATCCCGCCTCTCCATCCGGCCGGTTGGCCGTTCGTCTGGCTGTTTGCCGGCGGCACCGTCGTATTGGCGGTCATTTGGGAACCGCTGGGCTGGGCGGGCGCCCTCCTCACGCTCTGGTGCGCCTACTTCTTCCGCGACCCCAAACGGGTCACCCCGGCACGGGACGGATTGGTGATCAGCCCCGCCGACGGCGTGGTGCAGATGATTACCGACGCCGCACCGCCCGCCGAGATTGAAATGGGCGAGAGCCCGCGGACCCGGATATCGATTTTCATGAACGTGTTCAACGTCCACGTAAACCGTATTCCCACCGGCGGACGGATCGTCAAGACCGCCTACCGTCCGGGCAAGTTCCTCAACGCCTCCCTCGACAAGGCCAGTGAACACAACGAACGCCAGTCATTTCACATGGAGACCGCCGACGGGCGGAGCTTCGGCGTGGTCCAAATCGCAGGCCTGGTGGCCCGGCGTATCCGGTGCGACCTGCGGGAGGATCAGGAGGTACGGGCCGGGGAACGATTTGGGATCATTCGCTTCGGCAGCCGGGTGGATGTGTATTTACCCGATGGCGTGGTCCCGCTGGTCGCTGTCGGGCAAACCGCCGTCGCCGGCGAAACGGTGATCGCCGATCTTCGCATCCAGGAAGACCGGCGCACGGGCGAGGTGCGCTGATGTTCCGCCCCCGCCAGCGGCGCCTCCGCGGCCTCTCATTCAACCGCATGCTGCCCAATATGCTGACCATGTTGGCGCTGTGCGCCGGCCTGACGGCGCTTCGCTATGGACTGGAGAGCAAATGGCAGCCGGCGATCGTTTCGCTGGTCTTTGCCGCCATCTTCGATGCCCTCGACGGCCGCATTGCACGGCTCCTGCAGGGAACCTCGAAATTCGGCGCCGAGTTGGACAGCCTGTCGGACTTCATCGCTTTCGGCGTCGCCCCGGCGGTGATCCTGTATCTCTGGACCATGCAAACCGCCGGCCCCGTCGGCTGGGTCCCGGTACTGCTGTTTAGTGTGTGCATGGCGCTGCGGCTGGCCCGGTTCAACACGGTCATGGACGATGAGGATCCACCGGCCTGGGCCAAGGGCTATTTCACCGGTGTGCCGGCACCGGCGGCGGCCGGATTGGTCATTCTGCCGATGATCCTGTGGTTTCAGGTCGACGCGGAATGGCTGCGTCAGCCGTTCCTGGTCGGCGCCGTCATTATCGTCGTCGCCTGCCTGATGGTCAGCAAGCTGCCCACCTATTCGTTCAAGAACATCCGCATTCAACAGCGGTTCGTCCTGGTGCCCATGCTGGGGGTCGGACTGCTGGCCGCGCTGAGCGTTTCGGCGCCGTGGATGACCCTGACGCTGATCACCGCCGCCTACCTGGCCAGTTTCCCGTTCTCCATCCGCTCATACCGGCGGGCCGAGGCGGAGGCCAGGGGACTTGCACCGGCGGCGGATGCGCCGGCGGCCGACGACGAGGCGGCCGAGTAACCACTTCGGCGGGGCGGGCCGTTCCCGGCTGAATGCGGATGGCAAGTTCGTGCGTTCCGCGGATCCAGGGTCTGTACTCAATTAGGGGCTTCTCCTTTTTGCGCCCCCTCACTCTGCCCCTCTCCCCCTGACGGGGGCGAGGGGATTTGTGCGGTGCCGTCCCCGTCGCCGCAACACCCCTATGGCGGCTCAATTGAGTCCGGACCCTAGAGCAGTTTGAGCAACTCCGCCGCCGAACCGCCGCAGATGCGCGCCCGCTGTTCATCCGTGAGCTTGCCCGCCTTGGCCACCAGGCCGACCGGATCGTCCTCACCCATGTCGTAGGGGTAGTCGGTGCCCAGCAGCACGTGATCGGCGCCGTACTTTTCGGCCAGGAACTCGATCTGGTCGGGGGCGAAGACCATGGTGTCGAAATAGAACTTCTTCAGGTACTCGCCGGGGGGGTTGGGCAGTCCGTGGGAAACATCCTCCCGGGCGTGATAGGCGTGATCCATGCGCCCGGCGTAGCTTGGCAGGAATCCGCCGCCGTGGGCGACGCAGATTTTGAGGCCGGGATGACGGTCGATGACCCCGCCGAAGATCAGCTGGCTGATGGCGATGGTCGATTCCAGCGGGTGGCCGATTATGTTGAGGAAATAATGATCGCCGAAACGCTCCGGGCTGGTGTAGCCGGCCGGGTGCATGAACAGCAGGATGCCCAGCTCCTCCGCCTTGGCCCAGAACGGCGCCAGGCGTTCGGCGGACAGCTCGTCGCCGCCCACATGCGTGTTGATCTCCAGACCCCGGAATCCGAGTTCGTTGACGCAGCGCTCCATCTCGGCGATGGCCATCCCGGTGTTTTGCAGCGGCACGGTGCCGAGGCCCACCAAACGGTCGGGGTGCCGGGCGACGGCTTCCGCAAGGTCGTCGTTTTCCATTTGCGACGCCTTCCGCCCGATCTCCGGTTCGGCCCAGTAGTAAAATTGATAAGGCGAGATCGAGACCGCCTGGATATCGACCCCCATCCGGTCCATATCGGCGATTCGCTCCTCGAGGGAGAGCATCTTCGGCTTGATGAATTCGATTTGCGCGGCGTTCACCTTGCGGGTGATGTCGTTGCCGAACTGTAGCGGCACGAAGCCGACACGCTCCGCTTCGGCCTTCATCATTTCCATGGCCGCCTGGCATTCCCGGTGACAGTGAACATCGACCACGAGGGTCTTGGAACCGTTTGAAACGGTGGTGCCGGCGGCGCCTTCATCGGCGGGCGACCGGGCGGCCGGCGCGTGGTGCCCGTGCGTGCATTTGAAGAACATGAGAATACCCTGAACCTTGAGCGAGGACTTTGACGGCAGCCGGTGTATAGGACGCCGCCGGACGCCGCAACCACTGCCTGGCTCCGGCCGGGGCCGGATGCGCCGTTACATCGGCCAGAGGGCGGTCCCGGGATGGAACTGCGACCAGGCGAACCAGAACGCCTGGTGGCTGCCGAGATCGGAACCATCGGCACCGACCGCCTTGATGCCGCCGGCCTCGAGCTGCAGGCGAACGTTCTCGAAAGCGATCTCATCGCCTTTTTTCAGCGCCAGAAACGCCTTGCTCCGCTGGAACGCAACCGGTTTGCCGGACGCGGTGACGACGCCGATGATGTCTTCGTGAACCGGCAGGCGCGGGTCGACGTCACCGACCGGAAATATGGGGCCGTTGGCATCCCGGCCGTTACGAAAATCGAAATCTCGGCCAAGCGCCAGTTCCTCGACCAGCACGGTCGTCCCGGGGTGCAGTTTCTTCCATCGGCCCCAATCCGTGGTGACGACCGTGGCTTGCTTCAGCCGAAGTTTCTTCTCCGCCAGCGGCCCGGTCACCGCCGTGCCCAGAAACGTATCGAACACCGAAAACGTCTTGACGTCGTACATCACCTTGTTGGACCGGATCAGCAGCCCCGACGTGCGCAGGATGGGCCGCCCGGTCCCCTCGGGCAGCCGGTCGGTGAAGTAGGCCTGCGCTGAACCGCAGAGCGTGCAGTAGGGAATGCCCAGGTGTCTGCCGCCCAGGGTGTCGTTGACCATCTCGCGCACTTCCATGATGCGGCGCGGATAGGCCCGGTACTCCCCATTCACCCCGATCCCGAAAACGATGTCCCCGTCCTTGAGCCATGTCGCGTCCCCGGCGCTGCTCACCTTGGGATTGTCGGCGGCGGGAATGCAGTTGCACGGCTCGTCCGTCGTATCGTATTTGCGGTCATCGATCAGCACGCCGCCCCAGGAAACGTGCCGCCAATCGATATCGCCTTCGACGAAGATCTTGTCCCAGCCGGGCACAAGGCCGGTGAATATGGCTCGCTTTACCCGCAGGTAGTCGGGGGGCGCCGGAATATCCCACGCAATAAGATGATCGGTGACCGTCCCCCAATGATTGTCAACCGGCGAGCCGATCTCCAGCAGCTTGGCGGCGGCGTAGCTCAATTCATCGTTCAGGTTGCGCGAAGAGGCGAAGCGCATCAGATCGGCGATGAGCCAGACGATGCGGGGATCCTTCCCTTCGACGATCCGGTCCAGCGCCGCCGATTGATTTTTGCCCCACCTCTCGTTGGCCATGCTGTCGATAAAGGCCGTCTTCACCGCCGACCGCAGAGCATCGGACAGCGGGCCGTCCGGGATCGCCGGCGGATTGCCGAACTCCTTGATGACATAGTCCGGCAGCGGTTCCTTATCCTGTGCCCGCGGCGCGTCGGACCAGATCAATGAAAGCGCAACCAGAAACGCGCTCAGGACAATACGAGGAGATAAGTTGCGTGCCGATGCCATAGCGGGACCTTTTCCGTGGCTGATAGACCCGTACGCAATAAAAGGAATGCGCCGAATAAGGATATGACAGAAATATTAAGCGGCTGTATCCCTATTTTATTCCAATCACGTTTTCTTCAACCGGCCGCCGGAGGGGCCGGTTCGCGCCCGGCAAGCCGCACTCGATGTGCGGTTGTCAGGAGCGATTTTATATTTTACGGTTTTATCCTGTAATTTGGAAACGGCGCGGCCGGGAAAGCTGCGGGAAGGAACCAAGCCATGACCTATAGCTTTGAGCAATTCTGTGCGGATAACCGGGCCGCCTATGACGGGACCGGCATGGCCGACCTCGAACAAATCCGCCGGAACCTCGAACGCTTGCTTCGCGAGAACCAGCCCTTCGTCGAAGAACATTGCGGGCCGGATGCCGATGGCGGCGTGGTGGAACTCTATCGGGACCCGGAGAAAGGATTTCTGGTCTATGCCCACGGCTACGCCGAGGGGAAGACCTCACCACCCCATGATCACGGGGCGTCCTGGGCGATTTACGGACAGGCCAAACGGTTCACCGACATGACCGAGTGGAACCGCCTCGACGACAAGTCCAGGGACGGCTACGCCGAGATCGAGTCGGCCCGAAAATACCGGCTCGATCCGGGCATGGCCGGCAAGTTCGGCCCCCATGAAATCCACCAGATTCATTTCGAAGACGGCGCGCGCTTCGTCCGTGTCACCGGGGCCGATCTGTTCCAGGAGGAAACCCTGACCTATCAGCCGGATACGAATGGCGTGGTCGCCCGGACCGTCGGCTCGGCGGCCAACGCCGGCGAAAATCTGGTGAAAAGGCACATCGCCTAGGCGCCCGGCCTTCCCCTGGCCGATTTCCCGATGCGGGAGAAGAATGGCTGGGGCGCAGGGATTTGAACCCCAATTTTCCGGGTCAGAGCCGGACGTAATAGCCATTATACGACGCCCCAGCAGGGGGCGTATGTTTACTCCAACCCGCCCCCCAAAAACAAGCCGTCTCCGAAGCCCGGATTTAAGCCCGTTGGGGGATAGGCCCCGGCCCCGATCCGGGCTATTCTTCTATAAGACAAATTCGGGGCCGAGACCGATGAATAACGGGGAGGACGGCGGAACAAGCCGCCCGAACAAACAGACCCGGGCCAGAAACAAGGCCAACGGGCCGGGCAGAACTGGACTGTATCGGCGGCGGCGGAAGCCGGCGAAAACCTATGGCGCGCTTGATCTCGGCACCAACAACTGCCGGCTGCTGATCGCCAAGCCGACCGTGGACGGCTTCCGGGTGGTGACCTCTTTTTCGCGGATCGTGCGCCTCGGCGAAGGAATGGCCGAGGATGACCGGTTGTGCGAGGACGCCATGGACCGGACGATCGAGGCGCTCGACGTATGCGCCGGGAAGCTCGAACAGTTCGATGTCGCCCGCACCCGCAACATCGCCACCGAAGCCTGCCGACGGGCGGTCAACTGCGGCGACTTCATCGAACGCATCGAGAGCCGGACCGGGCTGACGCTGGAAACCATCTCTTCCCGGGAAGAGGCGCGGCTGGCGCTGGCCGGCTGCAAGAGCCTTCTTGCCGACGATCCGCCCCACGCCTTGGTGTTCGATATCGGCGGCGGCTCCACCGAGCTGGTCTGGGCGGTGCGGGACGGCGGCGACGAATTCAGGATCGCCGACACCTTGTCCCTTCCCATCGGGGTGGTGACCCTGTCGGAGATTTGCGGCACCGGCGAAGTATCCCGGGATGCGTATGAAAACATGGTCGAAACCGTGGCCCGGCACCTGCCCGCATTCTGCCGGCGCAACCGCATCGCCAGCCGGGTCGGCCAGGGCCGGGTACAAATGCTTGGGACCTCCGGGACCGTAACCACGTTGGGCGCCGTGCATCTGGAGCTCCCCCGCTACTCCCGATCCCACATCGACGGCCTGCACATCGATTTCGACGCCCTCGAGCGCGCCTCGGACCGGTTGACCGGCTTGGACTATGACGGCCGCGCCGCCATCCCGTGCATCGGACACGAGCGCGCCGAACTGGTGGTGCCGGGCTGCGCCATTCTCGAAGCCATCTGCCGGTGCTGGCCGGTTGGATCGCTGCGGATCGCCGACCGGGGCCTGCGCGAGGGCATCCTCCTCGAACTGATGGCGATGGACCGGGTCGCGGCCGCCCAACCCGCCGCCTGAGAGCCGGTCATGGCGAAGGGACGCGGGCGGAAGCGCCAATCCAGTCGCCAATCCAGTCGCCAATCCGGGCGCATGGCCGGGCGCGATCTGACGGTCCGGGTGAAAACCGCCAAGGGGCGCAAATCCTCCTCTACCCGCTGGCTTCGGCGCCAGCTCAACGACCCGTACGTGGCGCAGGCCCGGCGCGACGGATACCGCTCGCGGGCGGCCTACAAGCTCCTGGAGCTGAACGACCGGTTCAATCTGCTTCTTAAGGGAATGCGGGTGCTCGATCTGGGCGCGGCGCCGGGGGGCTGGACGCAGGTGGCGGCGGCCTGGACCGGGGGTGAAATCGTCGCTCTCGATATTCTGGAAATGGAGGACATTCCCGGCGCCACCGTTCTTCAAGGCGACATCCATGACGGGGACGCGCCGGCCAGGATCACCGGGGCCTTGGGCGGCAAGGCGGATCTGGTGTTGAGTGACATGGCGCCGCCGCTCACCGGCCACGCCAAGACCGACCATTTGCGGACCATGGCGCTGGTCGAGGCGGCCTACGACCTGGCGCTCGACGTCCTGGCGCCGGGCGGCGGGTTCGTCGCCAAGGTCTTCCAGGGCGGCACGGAGGCCCAACTGCTGGCCGACATGAAGCGGCGCTTCGCCTCGGTCCGCCACGCCAAGCCGCCGGCGAGCCGCGCCGAATCGGCGGAAATCTACGTCGTCGCCACCGGATTCCGGGGGGCCTGACGTCCCCCTAACCCGTTGAGGTGACTGGCGTTGCCCGAAACTGCTCTAGCGGCTTGGTTTTGCCTCCCATCTGTGTATGATCGGGCGCCAACTCTGATACGGAGATGGCATGAATATCCCGGACGGTCTGACCTTCGACGACATCCTGCTGGAACCAGCGGCCTCCGATGTCCTGCCGTCCGATACCGACACCGCCACCCGTCTGACCAACTCCATCGAACTCGGCATTCCGCTGGTGTCCGCCGCCATGGACACGGTGACCGAAGGCGCGCTCGCCATCGCCATGGCCCAGGCCGGCGGCATCGGCGTCATCCACAAGAATCTGGAGCCCAATGAACAGGCCGCCGAGGTCCGCAAGGTGAAGAAGTTCGAAAGCGGCATGGTGGTCGATCCGCTGACCATCCGCCCCGACGCCACCCTCGCCGACGCCCTCGACCTGATGGAGCGGCACAGGATTTCCGGTATTCCGGTGGTCGAGAACGGCAACGGCAGGCTGGTGGGCATCATCACCAACCGGGACGTCCGGTTCGCCAACGACCCCAAGCAGCCGGTAAGCGAGCTGATGACCGCGCACACCGCCGGCCGGCCGCTGATCACCGTCGGGGAAGGAGTCGCGGCGGAGGAGGCCAAGCGGCTTTTGCACCAGCACCGGATCGAAAAGCTGATCGTCGTCGACGGCGAGTTCCGCTGCATCGGCCTGATCACCGTGAAGGACATGGAAAAGGCGCAGAAGTTCCCGGACGCCTGCAAGGACGAGAAAGGCCGGCTCAGGGCCGCCGCCGCGACCGGGGTCGGCGAGGCGGGTCTCGCCCGCGCCGAGGCCCTGCTGGATTCGGAGGCCGACGTCATCGTCGTCGACACCGCCCACGGACATTCGGCCGGCGTCCTGGACGCGGTCAACCGGATCAAGAAGCTCAGCAATTATGTTCAGGTGGTCGCCGGTAATATCGCCACCAGGGACGGCGCCAAGGCGCTGATCGATGCCGGCGCCGACAGCATCAAGATCGGCATCGGTCCCGGCACCATCTGCACCACGCGCATGGTCGCCGGCGTCGGCATGCCGCAGTTCACCGCCGTCCTGGAATCGGCCGAGGAATGCCACAAGGCGGGCGTGCCCTGCATCGCCGACGGCGGCATCAAATATTCGGGCGACTTGGCCAAGGCCATCGCCGCCGGCGCCGACTGCGTGATGATCGGCTCGCTGCTGGCGGGCACCGAGGAAAGCCCGGGCGAGGTGTTCCTCTATCAGGGCCGCTCCTACAAGGCCTATCGCGGAATGGGCTCCATCGGCGCCATGGCTCGGGGTTCGGCCGACCGGTACTTCCAGCAGGAGGTGTCCGACAGCCTGAAACTGGTCCCCGAAGGCGTCGAGGGCCGCGTGCCGTTCAAGGGTCCGGCCGCCCACGTCATCCACCAGCTGGTGGGCGGGCTCAGATCATCCATGGGCTATACCGGCAAGGCGGCCATCGCCGACATGCAGGGCAACTGTAATTTCCGGCGGATCACCGCCGCGGGCCTGCGCGAAAGCCATGTTCACGACGTCACCATCACCCGTGAAGCGCCCAATTACCGCGTTGACAACTAGCCCCCGCGCCGGACGGGAGCGCACGCCCCGATGACGCCCGGCGCCCGGATCGCCGCGGCGATCGAAATCCTCGACCTGTTGGACGAGACCGGTGCGCCCGCCGACGGCGCCATCCAGCATTATTTCCGCGGGCGGCGCTACGCCGGCTCCAAGGACCGCCGCGCCATCACCGGGCGTGTATTCGACATCGTCCGCCGCCGGGCGCGGCTCGACTGGTGGATGCTGCGGATCCAGGACAACCGCCGGCCCGACGGGCGGCGGCGCGCGCTGGCCGATCTGGCCCTGGCGGACGGCCTCGCCAGAAGCGACATCGAAAACCTGTTCGACGGCGCCGGCTACGCGCCCAAGGAGCTGACGGCGGAAGAAACCGACTTGGTGGACGCGCTCACCGGCGAGACTCTCAACCACGCCGATCAGCCCGCCTGGGTGGCCCACGAATTTCCGTCCTGGCTCGAGCGGTCGCTCACCGATCTGCTGAACGGCCGCCTCGCGGAAGAAATGGACGCCTTCAACACCGTCGCCCCCCTCGATCTCCGGGTAAACACCCTCAAAGGGGATTGTGCCCGGGCGCTCGAGGTGCTGAAGAACGACCGGATCGAGGCCGAACCGACGGAGCTCTCCCCCATCGGCCTGCGCCTCGAAGGCCGGGCCAACCTTCAGGCGGCCACCGCCTATAAGGGCGGCTTCGTCGAGGTGCAGGACGAGGGCTCGCAGATCATCGCCCTGCTGGTCGGCGCCGGGAAGGGCATGAAGGTGGTCGATTTCTGCGCCGGCGCCGGCGGCAAGACGCTGGCCATCGCCGCGGAGATGAAGGACCAGGGTGAGATCACCGCCTGCGACATCGACCCCAGGCGCCTGGGCGCGCTGAAACCCAGGCTGAAACGGGCCGAATGCCGGAGCATCGAAAGCCGGGTGCTGGTCCCGGGGGGCGACATGTGGGTCCATGACAACGAGGGCGCCATCGACCGGGTGCTGGTCGACGCGCCGTGCTCGGGCACCGGGCGCTGGCGGCGGCGGCCCGACGCCCGCTGGCGGCTGACCGGCCGGGACCTCCGCGACCTCGCCAAGGACCAGCGGCGCATCCTCCACGAAGCCTGCCGGCTGGTGAAGCCGGGCGGGCGGCTGATTTACGCCACCTGCTCCATCCTGGCCGAAGAGAACGAGCGCCAGATCGAAGACTTCCTCGAATGGTTCGGCGGGTTCCGGGTGATCCCGGTGAAACAGGTGTGGGAGGAAACCATCGGCACCGCGTGTCCGGCCGACCCGGCACGGGACGGCGATTTCCTGCGTCTCACCCCGCACCGTCACGGCACCGACGGGTTCTTCGCCGCGGTGCTGGAAAAAACGGCCTGATGGCGCCCCGCTTCCGCCGCGCCCGCCCGGACGATGCGCCGGCCATCGCGGGCGTCTACGTGGAAACCTGGCGGACCACCTATGCGGGGTCGGTACCGGACAAGGTGCTGCTGGAGATGTCGCCGGAAATCCAGGCGGTCAGATGGGCCAAGGCAATTGCCAGGGCCACCGAAAGGAAAAACCCCGAGATCATTGTCGTCGCCGAGGACCGGACGGAAGGCGTCATCGGGGTCGGCAGCTGCGGGCCCAACCGCCAGCGCCGCTCCGGTTTCGCCGGCGAGGTCTATACCCTGTACGTCCACCCCGACTTCCAGGAGCAGGGCAACGGCCGGGGGCTGCTGCTGCGCCTGTTCGAGGAACTCGCCGGCGCGGGCCTAAACTCGGCGGTCATCTGGGTGCTGGCCGCCAACCCGAGCCGCTACTTCTACGAGGCCATGGGCGGGCGGCGCGAGGGTGAGCGGGTCGAACGCCTGTGGGGCGCCGACCTCAAGGAGACCGGCTACGGCTGGCCCGACCTGACAAAAGCCATTGAGGCGTTGGGGTGATGGTGGTGATGGGACTAGAGAAGGCTCCCTTGGGGATCGGGCTCAATTTTTCGAACCTGTTCCCAGAACTCCATAGCCGTGGGGTGTCTAGCAGCAAAAACGAGATGGTACAGCCTCTGATTTTTTGTTCCGGTCACGAGCTCAGCCATCTCCGTAGTACTCATGTCGAGCCCTTTAATAAGACCGCGCCAATATTCCAGAAACTTTGAGCGCGATAGTCTCTGGTCGCTCCGGTCAACATCGACATTTTGACGCCAGCCGGGAGCGAATTTATCGAGCGGAGAATTCTCCTGCTTCTGATACAGGCGAAAGTTCCGTTGGAGATCCTGGAGACTCACGTGAATCAGTAAATCCATGTTCTTTAGGCGCGCCAATTTCTGGATAATTGTGAACGGCAAGTTCCTTAGATCGTATGGATCAAGAAACGCGAGATGCAGCGCGTGGGGGTTTAGTTTCTCAACTAGGCGATCAACAACTGCCTCTGCTGGCCCAACATCTGAGGTCACCCGAGCGCCAGCCCCTACAAGGCGCGCCTCGCACGCCTCAGTCAGTTGCGGGACCGCGTCTGATATGTAGACATCGCTAAACGGTAAATCCTTCTCTGTCGCCATGTTCCAAGCGACGAGTGGACTGCCATCCAAGACCTGGGTGGTGTCTCGCCTGCGACACCGACCAGGTCCACAGAACGGATCGATGTATGTTGCACCAGCGTTGCCTGGTCCCGTGAACTTTCTCCGGACGGCTCTACTAATATCCACATATTTGGCGAGCCTTAGGTGTTTTTCCGCGACCCAAGGGCCCACAAGCTCTCGTGCGTAGCCGTCTTCATCCAACTCGTATTTTTCAGGGTCTAGACCCTCGATGCTCAAGAGACGTCTCCATTTTCTCACCGAGTTTCGATAGGCCGAATCAGTTATCGAACAATCATTGAAAGGTTGTAGAAAGCAGAAAAATTCCTAGGCGGCGAACGCCTCGCGGTATACAGGGTTGTCAGCATCAAGTTCCGGCAATTCGTTCCACTCCTGCTCCAAAAATTCCCGACCATTGGACTTCGGCCGGAACCCGCCCCATTGTTTGAAAAAGAAGATCGCGTCTTGTTCCTCACACTGGCGGTGAACCTCGGCGACCCATTCCTCTTTCATCTCCCGGAATCCTGGACCGCTCTCACCGCCTACGATGACCCAGTCGATACTGGTCAGGTCGATCTCACCAATGGGGCCGATCAGCGGTTCGACCGACAGGAACCGGATGGCGTTCTTGATTTGGCTAAGATGCTTGGCGCGCGACTTCCGCCGCCCGTCCTCCACGGAGGTGCCCAGCCAAATGTGTGTCGGGACATATTTGTTTCGATAGCGCTTGTTCACGTAGTCGCGCATTCTCGAACTGCGCTTGGTCAACACCTGGAATACATGCCAGTCCGCCTTCTCCATGGTGTCGAATACTTGGTCGACGTAATCGAACGGCACTTCCTTGTGGAAGAGGTCGCTCATGGAGTTTACGAAGATGGTTCTTGGCTGCTTGACCGTCACCGGCTGCTCCAATCGGTGGGGCCGCAAGGTCAGATCAAAACCCTCTTCATACGGATGCCCTGGCACACCGCGAAATCGCTCCGCGAAACGCTCGGCATAGCAGTTGTCGCAACCGGGACTGATCTTGGTGCAACCCGTTACAGGGTTCCAAGTCATCTCCGTCCACTCGATTTTTGAGTCCTGAGCCATGGCCGTATTAGAACAAAATGGGAACAAATATCAAGGCAGTTGGTTTAATTGAATTAAATCAGCTATTTACAAGTCGATCAACTTTGAAAAGTTATCCACAGGTTGCATGAACATCGGGAAGGACTCGGGAAATGTTCCCCGATCGGCGAGCAGAAAAGTGTTGAGTGCCCGGCTGGGCCATTGGTTACAATGAGTTAGTCCCTCTAACCCGCCCCTTGGGGCGTCACCAGCCGGGTGAAGACCATGGTCCTGCCTTA